>OFMB01001026.1_pt1 | contig 14247 bp, 10 predicted proteins | sample 1541111 | NCBI WGS metagenome assembly OFMB01 (sample SAMN04209241, study PRJEB22552) | human gut metagenome | biome: gut; material: feces | host: Homo sapiens | place: USA: Oklahoma
GCGGCTACACCGAAGCCGATTTCACCGCCACCGTATACATCATCACCCACGAGTCCGGCTGGAGCGTCACCGCAACGAATCCGAGTTCGGGCGCCTATGGTCTGCCCCAGGCGTTGCCTGGCAGCAAGATGGTGAGCGCGGGCGCCGATTGGGCCACCAATTATCAGACTCAGCTCAAGTGGTTCTGGGGTTATTGCGCGCAGCGTTATGGTTCCATTCAGGGAGCCTACACGTACTGGCTGGCCAATCACTGCTATTAAATCGCGATTGATCATCATTGATTGATTCGATGATGATATAGTTTGAGCTCCGTAATATTCGAAGATATTACGGAGCTCAAACTATATTACGATCTTAAATATCACTGGGATATCGCCGATTTCACAGGGCATTGTTGGAACCGATCACCGTGGCTTCCTTGACGTCATCGATCTTCCTGCGCCTGCGGCCGCCGTGACCGGCCTTCGGGCCACGCTTGCCGACGGTGCCGCTGCGGACCCCGTTCTTGGCATCGAAGATGATCACGCGCTCATCGCTGTGATATTCGCCGTCCAGAGCGAAGAAGGCGATCTTGTCTGCAGGCACTTCCGGGAAGGTGAAGAACTTCTGCGTCGCAACGAGCAGGTCAAGGTTGCGGGTGGTGACGGAAGACGGCGTATCGGCGTTCGGAGCATTGAACTGAAGAGCGAAATCGTCATTCTCATCGCATACCTGGATTGCGAACTTGCCGCGCTCGTAATTCACCAGCAGCTTGACGTATTCAGGACGTCCGAGAACTTCGGAAACACCCTTGGAAAAACGAACGGATTCAAGCATGACCGTCATGGTCAACTTGCCACCAGTTCTTTCGCCAACTTCTTTGAAACCATCAAGAACGGACATGTAAATCCTTCCTTTATTGTAAATAACTACGTGAAATACTGTACCTCATTGTTAAGAATAAAACGAATCGAATCTCGGGGAATATATTCATATTTTCAAGAACACAACATAATACGAAAAAACATACCGCAGACCATGCTTGTCTCAATGAGAAATTCGATACGGTTCAGCCAGCGCGCTTCCTAAGCCAACTCGATGGGCGCACCACCCCTTGTCGCCCCGACGGTTTTCCGCTAAAAACAGATGTGGTAACCCCTACCTCACCCCCGCACTACGGGTTGCGCAAATTGCAAATACTTTGCAGCACAGTTTTCCAATTTCATATAGGAAGCGCTGAAATATCGTGCTTTATGCATGCATATCATTTGCAAAACGGTTCATATAGGGGCTATCTTGCGCAACTATCTTTTGCAATCATTTTCATTTTTACAATGATTTTCTCAGTAACGATTTTCATTGAAAATCCGCCATTTTTCAGCATCTTTTACACTCCAACCGGGATAGAATATACACTACACGGTTGCAGTATTGCAAACGCTATCAAAGAAGATGGGACCCCCGTCGCAAAGCAGCGGCCACGATAACGGAGCCACAAGCCCCGATACCGGCCCAAACACAAGAAAAAGAAGGATCAGGAAGGTCAATGAAACATCGGAAACCAACTCCCGCCTGGCAGAAGCTGGGTCTGCGCGTCAGCAAGAAGCTGGCGGTGGGCGCCACAGCCCTTGCCACAGTTTTCGGCGGACTGGCAGTCGCCAGCGTCTCCGCACAGGCGAGCACCGACCGTAACAGTTATGCGGACACCGTAGGCAACCCGACTTTCGAAGCAGCACGCAAAAAGTACGGTCTGACCAAGGAGATGAAGAACGGCGCCATTCTGCACGCGTGGATGTGGTCGTTCAACACCATCACCGAACATATGGATGAGATCGCCGAAGCCGGTTACACCTCCATTCAGACCGAGCCGATGAGCAAAATCAAGGTGAACGACGCCAACGGCAAGAAATTCACCGAAAATTGGTATTACGTGTATCAGCCGACGAACACCTCCATCGGCAACTTCGTGGTCGGCAGCGAAGACGACCTGAAAGCCATGACCGCGGCAGCCCACGCGCATGGCATCCGCATCATCGTCGACGTTGTGGCCAACCACTTCACCGCCGACTGGAACGCCATCGACTCCGACTGGCAGAAGAGCGAATATTTCCATGCGCGCAACTCCTGCAGCGGCTCCGGCGGCGACAACATCGATTATTCCAACCGTTGGCAGGTGACGCACTGCCACCTGCTGGGCCTATGGGATCTGAACACCGCCAATCCGGAAGTCGCCAATCGTATGCACGACTTCCTGAAAACCGCGGTGAACGACGGTGTTGACGGCTTCCGTTTCGACGCCGGCAAGCACGTCGAACTGCCGAACGAATTCGACGGTTCGCAGTATTGGACCACCATTCTGCAGAACGGCTCGCAATACCAGTACGGCGAAGTGCTGCAGGGCGATTCCGGACTGGATTACAAGGCGTACGCCAACCTGTATGCCAAGTATGGCGAAGGCGGCGGCGGAGCCACGGCCTCCGACTACGGCAAGACCATCCGTTCTGCACTGTGGAGCAAGAATCTCAATGCGGGCAATCTTATGAGCTTGCGCAACGGGGGCGTCAACGACGATCAGCTGGTCACCTGGGTGGAGTCCCACGACAACTATGCCAATAGCGACAAGGAATCCACGTATCTGACCAACGATCAGATACGCTTCGGCTGGGCCGTGGTCGGCGCACGCGCAGGCGGAGCGCCACTGTTCTTCAACCGTCCGAAGGCCTCCGGCGGCAATCAGCCCCAGTTCGCAGAAGCCTCTCAGCTGGGCGACGCCGGCGATGACATGTGGAAAGACACGGCTGTTGCGGCCGTCAACCATTTCCGCAATGCCATGGACGGCGAGGCCGAATACCTGCGCAACTGCGGTTCCGAACAGAACAACAACTCCTGCCTCATGGTGGAACGTTACAAGACCGACAACAATGCCGGCAATGACGGCGTGAGCATCGCCAACATGGGCGGCGACCAGAATCTGGCCGGCACTCCGACCAAGCTTGACGACGGCACGTACACCGATCAGGTGAACGGCGGCACCATCACCGTTTCCAACGGCAAGATCACTTCCGGCACCGCCAAGGGCGATGCGGTGAGCGTGTACTTCAACACGAGCGTGAAGGAATCCGTTTCCGCGACCGTCAGCAAGAAGTTCTCCTCCAACACCATCAAGGTGACGCTGAACGCCAGCAATGCCACCAATCTCACTTACTCACTGAGCAATGGCAAGAACGGCTCCTTCGTTGACGGCGACTCGCTCACCATCGGCGGCGATATGGAGATCGGCGATTCCGTCACCCTGACCGTCAAGGGCACCGGCGCCGAAAGCGGCGAAGCGCTCGAGTTCACCGCAACCTACACCAAGGTTGAGGTTCAGGCGAACACGATTTATGCGACGAAGCCTTCCGGCTGGAGCAAGATGTACGCGTACGTGTACACGGGCGACGGAGCGACCGCGAAGAACAACGCGGCCTGGCCGGGCGTGGAGATGACCGCGATGGCGACCGCCGATTCGTGCGCCAAGGCCGGCACATACAAGTATGAGGTTCCGGATTTGGGCGAGGGCACCTATCGCGTGATCTTCTCCAACGGCAACGGCTCGCAGATGCCGGGGGCCAGCCAGCCTGGTTTTGAATTCTCGGGCAAGGTGAGCTGGGATGGTTCGTCCGCCTCGCTGACAGCCATCACCTGCACGGCAACGCCTCCGGTTATCAAGACCGCGGACATCACCTTCAGCGCCACGGCCGACCTCAAGACCGGCGAGACCCTGTACGCGGTCGGCGACTGGGGCCAGGGCAAGGGCAAGACCTGGACCCGCGCCGGCGGCGTCAAGCTCGCCAGGTACGGCAACGCGTACACCGGCACCACGAAGGTCGGCAAGGGCAACGCCATCACATTCCGTCTGATCAAGGTCGACGCCAACGGCAAGACCACGTGGGACTCGGCCAAGGACCGCAAGTCCAAGGCCGACAAGACCAAGGCGCTCGGCGTCTCCTGGACCTCCGGCAAGGTGAACGAGGACGGCACGATCCCGGACGACTCCGCCATCAGCATCTCCGGCAAGGGCGTCGCGGACGGCAAACTGTCCATCCAGAAAGGCAACCTCGCCGAGCTCTACGTGATCGGCACCCAGGACGCCACCCCGTCCGACGCTGTCTGGTGGAGTGACGGGGCCGCCGTGGCGGTCTCCGGCACCGGCACCGTCTACGGCGTCCAGACCGGCACCGCCAAGGTGAACGTGAAGGTCGGCAACCAAACCGCCACCATCACCATCACCATCAAGTAAACGGCAACCGCCGATATCCATAAAACATTTGAGCCTTGGAATTCAATATCACTCCAAGGCTCAAATCATATTCAAACGCTTCTATACGCATGAAAATACACACATCAAAATCAGCGGATTTAGCATAATCAGCTCAAAGCGTCGTGCAGATATCGCTTTGAGCGGCTGCGCATGATATCCAGTGCAATATCGGCATTGCAGAAATCGATGGTTTGTGAGGTATCAGTACAATCAACTTCGGAAAAATCAGTGATGATTCTGTCGGCGAATTGCACTTCCTGCAGGATTTGACCGCGTCTGGTGCCGAGTTCATGCTCTTTGGTACCTTCCGTATACACCCAGAACGGTTTATGGAAGTTGATGGAGAACAGCGTGCCATGATAGGAGTCCGTAACTACACCCTCCGCATATTTCACCAGCGAGAGGAATTCTTCCGGCCCTGCCTCGAGCACATTGACAAGCTCATCGCATTTCGGCACATTGCCCGCCTGCGGCGTCAGCACTGCGACAGGCAGGCCGACTCGACGAGACAGTTCACGCAGTTGCCTGAATACGCCGACAGCACGCTTGGGACGCAGCAGCGAATAAAACAGCAGATACTGTTCGGGCACGTGTTGCGACTTACGCAACGGTATGCGTTCCTCCCATTCGCCCGCGTTGAGCAACAGCGTCGGATCGCATACGTGTTCCACATATTTGCCGCTTACCTGCCGCAGTTTGCCGCATGCGGAACGTTCCCTCGCCGAAAGCGCGCTGAATTCCACCAACGCCGGTCCGATGCGCCGCAGCTCATCGTCGGTCATGGTGGCCGGCGACGAAGCATACGAGATTTTCCTGCAGTTCGCCCATTTCAGCAGGTACGGGTCCATGTACTTCCAGTCGACGCGTTCCAGCTCGTTGGAATGCTTGTTGATGATCTGGTCGCTGCCGCTCACGGCCACGTCGAATGCGTCAGCCAGCGAATTCAGCTCTTCCGGCTCCTGATAGCGTCGTTGGCCCACATGTATGTTCGTGCTGATGAACCGCTCGAAATTGCGCATGCGCTTCTTGCGCAGTCCCGCAACCGGCAGCATGGTTAAATCCGCGAGGGACGATTTGAGGCCCAGCCCACGCCAATATAAGCGTTCATAGTAGCGTTCGCCCTCAAGCGGCCGGTAGTCGATGACGGTAACGTCATGCCCCATGTCCGTGATGGTTGATTGCGTGGCATACGCCTGCAATACCGAACCATAATTATAGGCAGCATGATACGTGATTAGACCGATAATATTATGCTTCTCGTCCATATTTCTTCGTCGTTCAAGTAGTTATTTCTTTGTTTTCTCGCTATTGCAGAAGCACTCCGCTTTCTCATTGTTTTCCACTGAATTGCTTATGACGCACCCATGCGATCGCAGCGCTCACGTAATACCATCGATATTTCATCGAAAGCAACGCGATTTGTCGGGTCACAGGAAAACGACCTCCCCGATATCGATCAAGCGGCTGCCGAAAAACCGGCATGTTCACTACTTTTCCATAGTGATTCTTTCGTTCATGACGGTTCCATGGCGCTTCGGGATTGAACAGATCATTGATCATAATGATCGTCAGATGAAATAATGTGTAATCATCGAGCGTTCCATCAGATATTTCCCGAAATTGACGAATGGTATCGCGCATTGTTTCGATCGCAGATATTGTTCGCCGCACATAATCGTTGGAGAACGACCGCACCGCCGAATCCGCATTGCGGCGGTATTCGTACACCATTTCATCCACATAGCCGATTCGATTCGCCGCCGCGACCGCACGGAACGCATATTCGGCGTCCTCTCCCAAACTCAAGGTTTCGTTGAATCCGTCGATCCCTTTGATCAGCGGCATGCTGTACAGCTTGCCCCAAACAAGCGCGATACCTCGCTGCGGTCGGAGCATATCCTCGCATAGGTCAAGACGCCTGCGTCCCTCGAACACCATGTCAGTTTCAGCATAATGGTGTTCTTCCACACTTGGAGACCCCTCGCCTTTGCCGCCCATAATGACGGCACCAGCGGCGTCGGGAACACCGTTCGCATCGGCATCGGCACCTGCAAGCACGTTGCGGTACGCCCCCATCACCACATCGCAGCGGTATCGCACCGCAAACGCAAGCATGCCGTCGACGGCATGCTCGGCGAGCGCATCATCCGCATCGAGGAACATCGCCCACTGCCCCGTGGCCGCGCGCAATCCCGCGTTGCGAGCCGCGGAGACTCCGGCATGGGCGATCGTTTCCGTACGAATGCTGACCAATGGCGAATTCCAATTCGAGATCGGTGCCGTTTCGAATGCCGGCTCACCATCGAATACAATCACCGCTTCGATACGGAAGCCACTGCCCTGCTGCCGTTGCAGACTGTTCACGCAATCATGCAACGTTTGCAACGTGGCACGGTAGACGGGAATGATCACACTGATGGTATGGCTCATCGTCAGTTCAGCTCCCGTGTGATCACCGAAGCATCATACCGGAACGATACCGGCGATTCGATGCTTTCCGGGAAGTTGCCGATCGCCACGAACGCAATCAGCGTTTCGTAGTCGGGCACGCCCAACAGCTTGCGGATCTCATGCTCCTGCTTCTCACGCATCATGGTGTTGAGAGGGCAGGCGGCCAGCGACTCGCATTCCAATGCGGTCAGGAACGCCATGGCGAACAGGCCTCCGTCGATATACGGCTCGTTGCGTTCCTCAACGCTTACGAAACTGCGCACGTCCACGCTGATCAACGCCAGCACCGGAGGCGCATCGTACCCACGCCACCCGCCCTGCAACGCCAATGCCTGTTCGATGAATTTCGGATTGCTGATCAGCAGCACGCGATATGCCTGCCTATTGCATACCGATGGCGTTTTCATCGACATGCTTACGGCCTTACGCACCGTTCCCATATCAACAGGGGTTTCGGCATACTCGCGTACGCTGGAACGCCCTGCGAACAATGCTGCGTAGTCGAGCGATGCGTTGTCGCGTTTGTCTGCGGCACGCACGGTTTTCACGCCCGCATTGCCCGCAACGTCGGCTTTTTCGGCTTGTTCGACGCTTTCGATATCCACCGAGGCCACTTCGTCGGCAAACCATACGCCCACAAACTCAGGAATCGGCTTCTCCAACGCCCGATGCTTGCGCACGTATGCACGAACCACCTGCCGTGCCGCGATATACGTCACATCGTCAACCGGATAGTCGCGTTCCCGCCATTCATCCATCACGGAACGCAACTCCCCGAACGCGGATCTGCCGAATCCCGCACGGAACCGTCTATGCGACAATCCTTTTTCAATACGATGAATGTAATACACCATAGTGCCGCGCAATTGCTCGGATTGCCCCACATTCCATTGCCCAGCACAGAATCTCAGGAACCGTTTGCGCTGCCCCGCATAGTACGAAGCCAATGTCATGTTCGCTTTGCATCCTTGCAATACGCGCCAGACGCGATGCGGAACGATGGTTTTGATTCGCTGCTTCACGCCCATGATTTCACCTTTCCTTGTTTTCTCGACGCAACGACGGCAATACCGCCTGCACCTTGGCCATGACTTCCCTTGTAAACCAGCCTTCACGCAGCTTCTGCCCCAATTGCGAAGCCCGTCGTACCATTCGCGCATACTCGCTTTGCGTCATGCCGTATTCCACGGCCATGGCCTCTTGCAACGATTCGACGGCAACGCCCACTCCCTGTTCGACTACGAATGGTGCGAGCGCCGCCTTGTTCCATATGATCACCGGCTTGTCGGCTGCAAGATACAGCGACAGCTTATGCGGATTGTTGACGGTCAGATATTTGCCGTAATAGCCGCCGCAGGTGTCGAGACTGTCGCCGTCCCAGATCAGACCGAATCGTCCTTCCAGTTTGTCTGGCAGTTCATCGGGTGCGACGATTCCGCGGTACCACGCCGTTTTGCCGTTCCGCCGGTCATATTTCGGCCCGTACAGATTGATGTCGGCTTTGGGGAATCGCTCGGCCAGCCGATACACGTATTCGGCTTTGCCATGGCTGAGATTTCCCGCGATATCGATGCCGTGACGCTGTTCCACGGGCACAGGATTCGCTTGCGGCAGCAGGTAATCAAAAATGCCGATCTCCACGATCGGCACGGTCGCGCCGTACTTGCGCAACACTTCGCTCATGCGCGGATTGTGGCTGATGAGCAGATCCGCTTCGGTCACCCATTGTTTGTCGAAATCGGTGTAGGAGTAGCCGCGTAGCGTTTCCAAATCATGAATCAGGAAAACAAACAACGCTCCGCGCGCTTTCATCCTACGCACGGAAGGCAAGGCGTACAGCGACACCTTATTGTACATGATGAGCGGAAATTGCACCAACACCACGTCCCCGCAGCGAACGGTTCGTTCCAGCCGATGCCAATCGGCAAGCGTACGCCCAACGCACACCAGCTTGTCGAAATACCCTTTGTTCTCGCCGGGACGCACTTCGAACGGCTGCCAGGATTGGCTTTCGAGCACCTGCCGAATGTCATCGCGCGCTTTGGATCCAGCGTGCGCATGATGCAGCGAACGTTCGCAGATCACGTAGTTCGTCATTGCCAACCTCCATTGTTTGCATATCGTCCGTCACTCGCATTGCTTGCGCCATGCGCGTTATTCTCATCATTCGTTTTCCGTACATGCAGTCGGTTGAATACCGGCTGAAGCATGGCCATAACGAATCGTTCGCGGCACAGCAGCAACGCGATGCCATATATCAGCGCGAACAGGAATCCGCCGAACATCAGCCACAGGAAGGCGTTCCATGTCTCGGCACCGCATATCGCGATCGCGCCCCGCGTAAGGCAGCCTGCCGCAATCGCACTGAGCAGAATACGCATCGGATCGATCGACGTGCGAATGCCAACCAAAAACCCGCGGCACACATATGAGCGCATCGCCAGCATCAACGCTTCGCACAATGAAATGCTGATGGCGGAACCGACCACGCCGAGCTGTGGAATCAGCAGCACGTTTGCGAGTACGGCCAAGGCAAGTCCGATCGCGTTCACCATGGCCCATGTACGTTCCATTCCTTTGGAAATCATGACATTCGCAAGCACGATATTCATGGCCGAACACATCACCGCAATACCGACGAATCGTAGCGGAACCGCGGATTCCGCGAAGTCAGCGCCACCGAGCAATGCCACGATCGGGTCGGCAAGCAATATCAGCAGAGCAATGATCGCGGAGCCGAATACCATAACGAAATTCATGTTTTTCGCGATCAGTTCGCCTGCCTGCCGCTCTTTGCGCCGCGCCTGATAATACGAAAGGCGTGGCAGCATCACGTTGCCGACGGAATTGACGGCGGTGACGAGCACGGATTTGATTTTGGATACCAGCTGGTACAGGCCGACCATATCGGTGGTGCCAAGGAAGCCGAGCATCACAATGTCTACTTGAATATACATGCCGGATGAAATGGATGCGATGGTGAACCATAGCATCGGTTTGAAATGGCGGGAAATATTGAGATGTCCACAATTGCGGAAGTCCACGAACCTGCGTAGCCGCAGGAGATTGAGCATGTTGGATCCGTACCCGGCCACCACCACGATCAGGCCGTATATCGCGTAGTCGCCGCGCTGCCGTACAAAAGCGAACATGAGCACCAATGCCAGCAGTTTGAAACATACGCTACGCACGGTGATGTATTCGTATTGTTCCAACGCCTGATAGAACCATTCCACACCGAACGAGGAAAGCCAGATGGCCAGGCCGAAAAGCGCGAACAGCCCGAATTGCGCGTTCATTTTCGGTACGGTGAACAGGCACGCCAGGTAGACCGCGAACACCATGGTGGTGGAGCATGCCAGAATAACCAGCAATTCCAGCACCGTACGCGATAGTTCCGCGCGGTCGTCGCGTACGCGAGCGCAGACGCGCACTCCGTAGTAGGTAACGCCCAGGAGGGCCACCAGCGAAAAGTATGAGGCCACGGATTGAGCGAACGCCACATGCCCGGTGCCACCGGTGGAAAGCACGCGCGACACGTATGGCACGGTGATGAGCGGGAAGATCACTGACGACGTGGTGACGATCATGTTCATCAGCACGTTGAATTTCACGGATCGAATGCGCACGTCGGTTGGATGCTTGGCCGGCTTGCTGGACGGCTGCCCGACCGGCTTGGTCGGCTGACGTTCAGGCATAAAGCACCACCCGCTTGGCGAAGGCGCGTTTGCGTATGCGCACGGAGTTCACGAAGAATATCAGCACCATCCAAATAATGATGTTTCTGAGCATGATCTGGTTGAACATGGTTGACATCCAACGGTTGGAGAAAAAGCTGAACGCACAGCAATAGCCGATGGCACCGTACAGCATCATCGATATGGGAATGCCCGCCTTGCCGTATTGCAATGCGAAAACCGCGCTTTCATAGCAAAGCTGAGAAAGTGCGGCGATCAGCACGATGGCAAGCATCGCACCCGCGATGCCCCAGTCGAAAATGAATGCGTAATATGTGGTGAATACGTTGCCAAGACTGCGCTCGCCATACCGTTGGAAGGGTTGCCATTGCATCCAGTCAAGCACGGTTTTGCCGAATATCTGGGGGAACGAGGCCCGGGTGGAAGCCAATGTCATGTCTCCCCATTGCGTGGATTTGACCGCCAACGAAGGCGACATGGAGTTCGTGAGATACGCGTCTAGGTTTTTTATCGGCGCTCCAATGTAGATGGACAGGTATTCGTACATGGTCGAGTCGCCCGCCTTGCGTCCCATCAGCGACAGCAGTGGCTTGAACGAAGCCAATCCCACGAGCGCGATGGCCACGAATTTCAACACAGTGCGGAAGCCGAGCCGCATGCCTTTCCAACGGTTGTTCTGCCTGCGGAACAACGCCCAGTATGTCCATGCGGCAACGCCAAGCTGAATGAGGCTATTGCGTCCGCCGGAAATCAACGTCATCGGAACGGCCGCCAACACATTGATGACCGCAAGATAATCGTTGCGCAACGAACGGACCACCACGCTGCGCATGGCGAGAAACAGCCACGCATAGGCCATGGCGTTGGTCGCCAGATGCAGTAGCGAGGGAATTCCAGAGAGGGCCACGCCTTTGGTGCTGAATTTGTTGAGTTTGTCATACAAGCCGATGGCTTTGTCCAGAGAGCCGTCTCCCCCGTAGGGCAGTGTCAATGAGATTATCTGCCGTGACACGATCAGCAATGCCAAACCGGTGAACAGCAGGCCGCCAACGTACACCCACATCGGCAGAACGATATCTTGCGGCTCACCGTATTCCCGATGTGCTGTCCGATGTCCGACGCAGCTGCGGAAAAACACCTTCACACCGTAAGCCGTCAATGCGAATGCGAACGTGCCGAATCCAACCACGAAGCAGGTTTGCATCGACAGGTCGAAATCCCAGGTCCGGTAATTGGTGAGTCCATTGAATACCGCGAGCGTGAATCCGACCACGAATAGTATGGATGGTTCCGCGAAATCCCCGCGATATGCCACTATCAGCAGCACCAGCAATGCCAGCAATGTCAAGAACAGTATGGTCGAGGTCATCTCATCACCATGCCTAATGTGATGCGATTTCCGGATGCCGTCGCTTGTACAGCGCGTACATCATGCCGTACAGCGTCGGAGAGGTGGCCAGGAGTTTCCATTGCAGCAGTTGACTTTTCCCAATGATTCCCTTGCGTTCCACCATTGGCAGCAATTCGCGCAATTCCGTACGCGCATACCGTTCGAATTGCGCCCATTGCTTGCGTTGATGCGCGAGCATGATGCGATTGCAGGTACCGACAATGGATTCGAGATGCCCATATGCGGCATATGCTTCAACATGCGGATATTTGGTTCGCACCAAGTCGAGCATGGCTCCGGTGGATTGTGCGAATTTGTCGGTGATGCCATGCGACTGACTGTTTTCCGACATTCTGTAACGGTACAGCGGCGTGGAATCGTATACGATGCGATCCGCCTTGTCGAGCAGCTGGTAGGTGACCGGCGAATCTTCCGCATAGACGGCGTCGAGCGGGTAGCGCAGGTTATCGAAGAGTTCTTTTTTGGCGAGTTTGTCCCACGCGGTCACATAAAAGTAGCCATGCTGATTCACATAGGCGAATGCTTCCTGCGAGGTCATGACGATTTTCTTGTCGGGAAAAGCGTTGCAGTAGGTGCTGCCGTCAGGGTTTTCCCGTTCGTACGAGATGATCGACAGGTCGGCGTCGGATTCCTGCAGATTGTGCAGCAACGTGCCGAACATATCGGGAAGCACGTAATCGTCGGAATCCACGAATCCGATGTATTCGCCTTTGGCAAGGTCGAGCCCGGTGTTGCGGGCCGCCGCCAAGCCGGCATTGCATTGGCGCACCGCACGAATGCGGTTGTCACGATTCGCCCAAGCATTGCACTGTTCGCCGGAGGAATCGGTGGATCCGTCGTCGACCAGTATGATTTCCAATCGTTCGTAGGTTTGCCCGATAAGACTTTCCACGCATTGGTCGAGATACCGTTCCACGTTGTAGACCGGCACTATCACGCTGATGAGGGGTTGGGTCGAAACTGCCATAAGACCTGTTTTCAGCAGCTTTTCACGTACTTTTTGCCTACGAATTTCGCCATAAGGAAACCGGACCCCTTTTTGATCCAGTCCACTGGTTCGGGGCTGATGATAGGCATTTCGACGTACGGGTAATGGTTGGTTTCCAGCCATACATCGAAGAGGATTTCGCTGATGCGTCCGGGAAATCGCATTTCGAAGACGCTGTATGAGCTTGAATCGATATGCTTGGCCAGTTCTCCGATGATGGGAAACATCCACGAGCAGTATTCGTTGATGAGGTCTTTGCGCATCACGAACATGTTGAACAGGTGCGCCGAGGTTTTGTTCATTTGCGCGTCGAATGCGTCGAGGTAGTCGGAATTGGTTTGCGCGATAATGCTTCGTGTCGCATCGAGCTGCCCTTCCTGCATGGTGTGCTCGTAATGTGAATATACGGTTTCGATATAGTAGTTGCGTCGTTCCGGCACAATGATTTCGCACGTATCGAGCAGACGCGCATAGTCTTGTTTTCCTGCGATGCAGCTGAAGCGTTCGTTTTCGTCTCCGTGGCGTTTCGCACTGTCATTTTTGGCAAAATGACGGCGGTAGTGCACCAATCCCTGATAGTCGGCATCGCAGTTTTTCCACATCCAATACAGTCCGGTCAGTTCGGAATATTGTGCGTTCAACTGCGAAATATTATCGCCGGTGTTGTCGCACGTCATACCCAAATCGACGTTCGGATGCAACGCCCTACCGACCTGCAACGGCATATATACGCCGTCGATCGGCATACGGTACGCCTTATGCGTGGCCACGGCCACCGTGATGTCGGAGTCCGCCATCACTGTCATCCCTTCTATACCGGACGCGCACTACTGCCAAAGCACGCCCTTATACTTCACCCTCCCCCTTGCCTGGAGGGTACAGCATACGTTTTCATTTTATCTCAACAGTTCATCTAGATTTCACCAAACGTCAGACACTCCCGTTTTACAAACCCCATTTTTCAAGCTTTTTCAAGATTATTTTACAAATTATCATGTTTTGCAAGAGATTGCAGACGTTTGCATACACGACGTGAAAACGAACTGATTTAAAGCTTTAATCACACCCCACACACACCATCCAACACCCCCGATATGGCAATTTCAGGATCGCCTCTTTCATAAATATTGAAAATCTCGTCACAACTGTTTCATTACTACTTCGGCGTTTCGCTGCCATCATGTTGGGATTACAAGAAAAAACGTTTGCAGATCATTGCAAACGATTATGAAAAACAGGGCGCACGACTCCAATATCACATATTGAAATCGCACGCCCCTGAGATCTACCGGTCAGACCGGTGGATGTATGGCTTTATGAAATCCGTTTGATTCCTTATTTGACGGTGATGGTGATGGTTGCGGTCTTGCCCGCGGCCTTCACATTCACCTTTGCGGTTCCCGTCTCGACGCCGTACACG
>OFMB01001027.1_pt1 | contig 14245 bp, 9 predicted proteins | sample 1541111 | NCBI WGS metagenome assembly OFMB01 (sample SAMN04209241, study PRJEB22552) | human gut metagenome | biome: gut; material: feces | host: Homo sapiens | place: USA: Oklahoma
GCAAGCAGATGGCGTGCAAAGTCGCCAGACGCTCTTTGTGCGGTATTGCCTTAGGCAATCCCTTTCAAAAATATTCCTCTCTTAAAGAAAAGCGACCCTGTACAGAACCTGTTTTATGGCTTTATACAGGGTTGTTTTTTGCATTTGCAGCAACACAAATTTCACGATTCACAGAATATTCTCAAAAAGTTGTTTCTTTTTTGCGGTATAATAGAAAATGCTAGCATACATATTGGAAAGATATACGTTCGTATCATGGAAAATTTGTGAGAGGAGTAAATAAAGTTGAAGAAAATCGGAAAAATTTTAGCCGCTTTGACGGCGGCGACCTTGTGTGTCGGAGCATTGCCGGCAGTGCAGGTTGCTTTGCCGCGGGTGTCCATTGCGGCAAGTGCGGAATCCGCAGACGGGTTGACTTACCAACTGATTAACGACAGTACAGAGGTGGCTATCACAGGCTGTGATGATGTGACTTCAGTCATCGTTCCGTCGGAGATCGAGGGAAAGCCGGTAACAACGATTGCAGAACGTGCATTGTCCTCAAAGTCCAAGTTGCTGAAAGTAACATTACCGGATAGTGTGACCACGATCGAAAGCCGTGCTTTTAATGACTGTAGTCATTTGAGAAGTGTGGACATGGGAAATGGTGTAAAAACAATCGGAACGTTTGCTTTTTCAGGCTGTAACGAATTGACAAGCATTACCCTTTCGGAAAATCTGACCGAAATTGGTGAATCGGCATTTAACCAGTGCAGTGCTTTAACGGAACTGGCACTTCCGGATTCTGTTGCTACGATAGGAAATGGTGTATTTGCATCTTGCAGCAAGCTGAAACAGGTGACCTTGCCCAATGGCTTGACAAGCATCAGCGAAAGTATGTTTTCGGATTGCTCTGCTTTGACCTCTGTGGAAATTCCGGATTCTGTCACTTCCATCGAGTATCGTGCATTCAAAAACTGTTTGAAATTACAGCAGATACCGCTGCCGGAAGGTCTGACAACGATCGGCGAAGGTGCATTCTATAGTTGTTCCGGATTGGAACAGATAACTTTTCCGGAAGGTCTGACAAGTATGGGTGCCAGTGCATTCTATAATTGTTCCGGATTGGTGCAGGTGACTTTGCCGAACGGTCTGACAAGTACAGGAAAAGAAGTATTTTCCGGTTGTTCTTCTCTGACTTCCGCGGAAATTCCGGAGGGATTCACTGAATTGGCAGACGGCACATTTTCCAACTGCGGCAGCTTAAAAGATGTGAAATTGCCGAACAGCCTACAGAAAATCGGAGGTGGTGCATTTCAGAATTGTGATGCACTCACAGAGATCACAATTCCGGGGAACGTAACCGACATTTGCGGTTCTGCCTTTGCCAAATGCGATGGACTGACAAGTATTGTTATTCCGGATTCCGTCACTTTTATCGGTGATAATATTTTCAATATGTGCAGCAAACTGGAATATATCTATCTTCCGAACAGCGTTATGAGCCTAGGGAATAACGCTTTTTACGGCTGTTCCGCTCTGAAATTTATTGCGATTCCGGAAAATGTTTTGACCTTGAAGGACGGTACGTTCTATTTCTGCACTAGCCTGGAAAGTATTTTGTTTTATAAGGGACTCTCAAAAATCAATACCCTTTGTTTTAACCGCTGTGATAAACTGACTGATGTGTATTATACAGGATCTGAGGAAGATTGGAATGATATTCCGGGTGTAGGTGCTCTTGGTGGTGCAGAACACCACTATAACTGGGATCCCAACGAACAGATTCCCGGTCAGCCTATCATGACAACTACCACAACGACTACTACAACCACCACCACAACCACTACTGCCACCACGGAATCCACAACAGAACAGACTACCACAGAGCAGACCACCGCATCAACCACAACAGCTGCTACCACCACCGCAGAAACTACAGCTACAACTACAACAACTACCACCAACACCACCACAGCAACAACCGCAACCACTACCACAACGGCTCCGACAGTTGCAAAGGGTGACGCTTCCGGTGACGGCGTGCTCGACACCAACGATGTATTCGAAGCCATGCTCTGCGTGGCATACCGCGGTGCAGGCATGTCCAGCAATCTCACCGCTGACCAGATCGCCGCTGCCGATATTGACGGTGATGGCTCGGTAGATTCCACCGACGTGTACTATATCCTTTACTACGTTGCCCTGCAGGGTGCAGGCAAGAATCCGACTTGGGACTTCGTGCTGGGCAGAAAGTAACCCTAATTTTCCTGAAATAGAGAGCCGCTGTGCAGTTGTGCATGGCGGTTTTTTGTTGCACGTGTAATAAAATGGGATTTGTTTTATTGCAGAACACTTGACTTTGCAAACAAATTCCGTTATAATAAAAGACAGGCTTTTGTGCATCTTGACTTGCAAAAAGCCGTTCCCAGCGGACTGGGATTCCCAAAACAGATTGGAAGGTTAACATGCATACAGAATTTTTAATGGGAAATGCTGCAATTGCCATGGGTGCCATTGCGGCAGGTCTGAACGTGGTTTCCGGCTATCCCGGAACGCCGTCTACCGAGGTGCTGGAAACGACTGCCAAGCACAATGACGGCAGCATTTATGTGGAGTGGTCCACAAACGAAAAAGCGGCAATGGAACTGGCTGCCGGTGCGGCGTACTGCGGTGCACGAACCATGGTGACCATGAAGCAGGTGGGGTTGAACGTGGCTTCTGATCCGCTGATGAGTTTGGCATATATTGGTGTCAAAGGCGGCATGGTGATACTGGTGGCAGACGATCCCGGGCCGATCTCCTCGCAGACCGAACAGGATACGCGGCGGTTTGCGGCGTTCTCCAAGCTGCCCTGCTTCGACCCCTCCGGCGTGCAGGAAGCCTATGACATGATTCAGGAGGCGTTTGCCTATTCGGAGCGTTACCACACACCGGTGCTGTTTCGCCCGACGACCAGAGTCTGTCATGGCTACGCTTCGATCACGGTGAAAGATGCGGCAGAATATCAGGTCAACTCGCCGGAGGGGTTTGTGAAAGACTCCTCCAAGTGGGTGATTTTTCCCAAGCTGTCCTACCAGAATCATATCCGTATGGAAAAGCGGAATACCGAACTGCAAAGTGTCTTTTCCGGCTATCCCCGCAACCGGATCTATCCGGAAACAAATACCGTATGTAAGAAGGGCATTGCCACCCATGGCATCAGCTTTTCCTATACCATGGAAGCCCTGCACGGCAAAGCTGCACCGCGGCTGCTGAAAGTGGCAACACCGTTCCCGTTTCCGGAACAGCTGGCAGTGGAGTTTTTGCAGGGGCTGGACGAGGTGCTGTGTCTGGAGGAGCTGGATCCTGTCATTGAACAGGAACTGGTGTACCTCTGCGGCAAGTACCACCTGCCCACCCGTATCCGCGGCAAGCTGACAGAGGACGTGGCTCTTGCCGGAGAGAATTCCTGCGACAGCGTGGCGGCAGATTTGGCAACCTTTCTGGGCTGGCAGCCGCCGGAGCAGAACACAGCAGACCAGCCACCTGAACTGCCGGTACGTCCGCCGGTGCTCTGTGCCGGCTGTCCGCACAGAGCCTCGTTCTTTGCCGTAAAAGAAGCGATGAAAGGCAAAAAGAGCGTATTCTGCGGAGATATTGGCTGCTATACGCTGGGCAACGCCATGCCGCTGGACATGGTGGATACCTGTCTGTGCATGGGTGCCGGTGTCAACATGACGCAGGGCATTGGAAAAATCGAACCGGATACCACTTGTTTTGCTTTCGTGGGGGATTCCACATTTTTTGCTTCGGCAATTACCGGCATGGTCAACGCGGTATACAATCAGGCAAATATGACGCTGGTAGTGCTGGACAATTCCACCACAGCAATGACCGGACATCAGCCTCACCCCGGCACCGGAAAAACCATGATGGGGCAAGTGGTGGACAAGGTGAGCATCGAGGACACGCTCCACGGCATCGGTGTGAAAACCGTAGAAACCGTAAACCCGCTGCACTTGCAGGAGGCAATTGACTGCGTAAAACGGGTGGCTGTGCAGGACGGTGTAAAGGCGATCATCTTCAAGTCGCCCTGTGCCGTACTCATCAAGTCCGGCAAACCGGCACGGATCGAAGAGAGCAAATGTATACAGTGTAAGAAATGTATCCGGACACTGGGCTGTCCGGCGATCATGCTACAGGACGGCAAGGTGCAGATCGAACAGGCACTTTGCACCGGCTGCGGACTGTGTGCACAGGTCTGCCCCACTGCGGCAATAGGAGGTGCTTGTCATGCGTAAGAATATCATTCTCTGCGGTGTCGGAGGACAGGGCATTGTCCTGACTTCCAAACTGCTGGCAGCGGCGGCAATGGCAAAGGGCATTCCGGTAATGAGTGCGGAAACCATTGGCATGGCACAAAAGGGCGGCAGCGTGTTCAGCTTTCTCCGCATGGGAGAGAAGCTGTACAGCCCCATGTTCCCCAAGGGCACAGCAGATCTTCTGATCGGCTTTGAGCCGGCGGAAGCAGTCCGCATGCTGCCTTATCTGAAACCGGAGGGAACAGTTGTTCTCAACACGCACCCGATTCAGCCGGTAACAGCAACGCTGGGCGGCGGTGCCTATGATGCCGCGGCAATGATCGCCTATTTGCAGAAGCATGCCGGCAATCTGACGATGCTGGACGGCGATGCTGCCTGCCGGAAGATCGGTTCCCCGAAAGTGCTGAACATGGTCATGCTGGGAGCCGTACTCCGCAGCGGGGTACTGCCTTTGACATTGGAAGAAGTGACGGAAACCATGGAACGTACTGTAAAGCCGCAGTTTCGGGAATTGAACCGGAAAGCACTGCATATTGAAGAATAAGAGGTTTTGACAATGAAGATTACACAAACACAGTTGGAACAGGTCAACGACCGCATGCAGGCGTTGATACGCTCAAACAGCTTTTATGGCAAAAAGCTGGAAGCTGCCGGCATGACAGAAGTGCACACGCCGGAGGAATTCGCGAAGCTGCCGTTTTCGGAAAAGAAAGATTTGCGGGACGCGTATCCGCTGGGACTGATGGCAGTACCGGAAGAAGAAGTCGTCCGGATCCACTCGTCCTCCGGTACTACGGGCACACCAGTCATTATCCCGTATACCGCCAAGGACGTAGACGACTGGGCAATCCAGTTCAAGCGTTGTTATGAAACTGCCGGCATCACCAAAAAAGACCGGATTCAGATCACACCGGGCTACGGTCTGTGGACAGCCGGTATTGGTTTCCAGAACGGTGCGGAAAAGCTTGGAGCAATGGTCATTCCCATGGGACCGGGCAACACCGAGAAGCAGTTGCAAATGATGATGGATATGGAGAGCACCGTGCTGTGTTCCACATCTTCTTATGCGTTGCTGCTGGCGGAGGAAATTGGCAAGCGTGGCATCAGGGACAAGATTCATCTGAAAAAGGGTGTTATCGGTTCGGAGCGTTGGAGTCAGAAAATGCGTGACCGGATTTCCGGCGAACTGGGCATTGAACTGTATGACATTTACGGTCTGACAGAAATCTATGGTCCGGGCATCGGCATCAGCTGCAAGGAAAACTGCGGTATGCACTACTGGAACGACTATATCTATCTGGAGATCATCGATCCGGTCACCGGCGAAAATCTGCCGGACGGCGAGATCGGCGAAATTGTCATCACAACATTGGTCAAGCAGGGTGCACCGCTGATTCGCTATCGTACACACGATCTGTCCCGCATCATTCCGGGCACCTGTGCCTGCGGCAGCAAGTTCCCGCGTATCGACATCATTATGGGCAGAACCGACGACATGATGAAGATCAAGGGCGTAAACGTATTCCCCAGCCAGATCGAGGAGATTCTGAGCACATTCGATGAAATTTCCAGCGAGTACCAGATTCGCATCTCTCATCTGGACGGCAAGGACACTATGCGAATCTATGTGGAATCCACCGGTGATGTGGACTTCGCAGACTTGAGCCGCCGCATTGCAGAGCAGGTCAAGAGCCGTATCGGCTTCACACCGATCGTCAAAGTGGTAGAAGTTGGCGTACTGCCTCGCAGCACCAAAAAGACTGCCCGTGTCATTGACGAACGATTTAATTGAGGCAACACCGTACAAAGCTGTCATATTGTAAAACTGTAGAACGTGTTCCCACAAAATGATTGTACGGAAAATCGTGCATTGCATCTTTGCGGGAACACGTTTTTGCTGTTCGAAAAATGCAAAATGTTGTAAATTCTTTTTGAACAGACAGCCACCTGTCCGATATGAAGTGTATGATAGAGTATGTAAGGAGAATCCCTTACAGCGAGTACATAGCTGTGGCAGACGACTTGCAGGAATATCGGAAACACCGGAGCATTCCGGACGGAAAGGTGAGGAATATGGCAAAGTACACACTTTTGAAAACGGCAAAAAAATGCGTGTTGTGCCGTCATTGGAACGGTGCAATGGGCAGCACAATGATCCAGATGAAAACGAAGGACTATTTCCAGGTGGAAATGACAGAAAAGCAGACCTGCTACCAGACTGCAAGAACGACACAGGCGTTGAACTCCTGTTCCAAATTTGAACCCAGATACTAAGAGAAACGCTGCATAAAGGCTTTATGTGTGAATGCGGAATGTGCCCTGTGGCATGTTCCGTATTTTTTTGCAAAAAACACTTGACAAACGGTTTGAGTTATGCTATACTAACTATTGTTAGTGAAAACTAACTGTACAGAGCAGGAAAAAGCTCTGTTTTTTCGGGAAAACAGTTAGTTTTTTCTAACCCTTGTATATTTCCTGAGATATACAAAACGTACAGCATTGCAAATCAGAGGTGAAACCATGTCCGAAAGAGAGTGCAGAACATTCGAAAAAAAGCTTGCCCATTTTACGGCACCGACACTGCTGGGCATCAAGTGTGCCAGTCTGGTGTCCTTGTCCCGAGAGGAATTTGACATTCCGGCGTATGCGGCAGCGTTTAATGCACAGGCAGTCCGCGGGGGATTGCAGATGCAGATTATGTGCCGCTGTCAGAAGCGGCAGCTGGTACTGCTGTATCGCCCGAAGCTGCTGCAAAAACGGCTGGAACAGCCGGAAATCCGGCGTTTTCTGCTGCGGTATGGTTACACCGCTGATATGGATCTGGCGGCATGTCTGATGCGGTTGCAGAACCGCATTGCGGAGAAGCCGGAATTTCCCCATGAGATCGGAATTTTTCTGGGGTACCCTTTGGAAGATGTGGACGGCTTTATCACGCATCAGGGGGAGAACTGCAAGCTGTGCGGTTGTTGGAAGGTGTACGGAAACGTGGAACAGGCACGCCGGACATTTGCCAGCTATGAGAAGTGCAGAGTATTTCTCTGTGCAAAGTTGAGTAAGGGCTGTAATATTTTGCAGGCTCTGAAAATATCATAAAGGTAATATTGCAAAAGCTTTGCAATGTCACCGGTTGCCGGCGAAAGTCAGCAGAATTTTTAGGAGGAAAAAAGCATGAAAGCAGCAGTAATTTATTGGAGTGGCACAGGCAATACCGAACAGATGGCACAGGCAATTGCAGATGCAGCAGGTGCAGAACTGTTCGCAGTATCTGACTTCAGCGGCAGCATTGCAGACTATGACCGTATCGCATTTGGCTGTTCTGCAATGGGCGATGAGGTTCTGGAAGAAGACGAATTCGAACCGTTCTTCGCTTCGATCGAAGGCGACCTGTCCGGAAAGACCATCGCTCTGTTTGGCTCCTATGGCTGGGGCGACGGCGAATGGATGCGGAACTGGGAAGAACGTGCCAAGAATGATGGTGCAACGCTGGTTGGCGGCGAAGGTCTGATCGTCAACGAAACTCCGGACGATGAAGCACTGGAAAAGTGTGCGGCTCTGGGTGCAGAACTGGTAAAGGAATAAGGAAAACACAGACAATATCATCTCCTTTATATTTGCAAAAAAGCTGTGCAGGTTTTTGATAACCTGCACAGCTTTTTTATCTGGTCACAGCAGTCGGAACGTGCTCCGTTCGCTTTCCAACACGCCTTCTTTTCGCAGCTTGCTGATTTCTGCGGAAAGCCCGCTGCGGTCCACTTCCAGAAAATCCGCCAGTTCCTGCCGGTCAAACGGAATGGTAAACGTGCTGCACCGGTGCCGCTGGGCTTGCTGATTGAGATAGGTCAGCAGCTTTTCCCGTGTGGTACGTTTGGAGGTAATCTCCAGCTTCTGGTGAAACACCAGATTTTTGCGGGCAATGATTTGCAGCAGATGAAAAATCACCTGCTGATGAAATTCGCAGCCGTTGCCGCAGGCGTGCAGAATGCGGCTGCCGTCGATCAGCATCACGTCGCAGGACGCAGATGCCACTGCCTGTATGGGAATCGATTCCACTTCTGCACAGACAAAGGATTCGCCGAAAATTTGTGCAGGCTCCACGTTTGCCATAATGCTCCGGTTGCCGGAGTAGTCGATACGCCACAGCTGCACCGCACCGGTCAGCACAATGCCAAACCGTTCTGCCTTTTCGCCTTCGTGTATCACAATTTGCCCTCTGTCATAGTGCTGCACCGTGACTTGCAGGCAGTGCAGCATGGCGGACAAGTCGCTTTCGGCAATGTGAGCAAACAGCGGACACTGCTTTAAAATTGGAAAAAATTTCTCCATGTGAACCTCCGTTTTGTTGAAATTTCAACATACAAGATGCTGTTATTATACTATAATGGATACAGAAAGTCAAGGCAACAGTATCGAAAGGCAAAACTACACAAAGCTTTTGCGTATGATATGAGGAGGAATACACATGATAAGAAAAATCATTCACATTGACCGTGACAAATGCAACGGCTGCGGAGCCTGTGCCAGGGCGTGTCACGAGGGTGCGATCGACATCATTGACGGAAAGGCGGTGCTGGTGCGGGAACATTTCTGCGACGGTCTGGGCGATTGTCTGCCGGCATGTCCCACCGATGCGATCACTTTTGAGGAGCGGGAAGCCCCTGCCTATGACGAAGCAGCTGTGCAGCGTGCCCAGAAGCTGGCACAGAAAAAGCCCTTTTCCGGCTGTCCGGGAATGCGTGCCAAACAGTTTCAGCGAAGCACTGCTCCCGCAGCAGGAGCAGCCTGTCCCAGTCAGCTTTCCCAGTGGCCGGTGCAGATCAAGCTGGCAGGTGTCATGGCACCCTATTTTGATGATGCCGATCTGCTGATCGCGGCAGACTGTACCGCCTATGCCTACGGAAATTTTCACGAAAAATTTATCCGCGGGAGAATCACTCTGATCGGCTGTCCCAAGCTGGACGCGGTGGACTATGCGGAAAAGCTGACGGCGATTTTTGCGGCACATTCTATTCGCAGTGTCACTGTGGCACGAATGGAAGTGCCCTGCTGCGGCGGTATCGAACAGGCAGTGCAGCGTGCCATTACGGCAAGCGGAAAAGCCATTTCTTGTCACGTAACGGTGATTGGAACAGACGGAACCATTCAGGAGGAGAGATAACATGGAACAGAAAATGTTTTGCTACCAGTGTGAACAGACTGTAGGCTGTACAGCATGTACCGGAGCCGCAGGCGTGTGCGGCAAAAAAGCCGGCACAGCGAAGCTACAGGACGAACTGACCGGTGCTCTGATCGGACTGGCGAGAGCCGTGGACGGCAATGAAGATCTTGTTACAGGAAAGACAGATGCGTTGATGATCGAGAGCCTGTTTATGACTCTGACCAATGTCAATTTTGACGACAGCCGGATTCAGGCACAAATCGACCGTGTGCATCGGGAACAGGGCAGAATGATTCCCCGGTGTGCCGTCTGTGCATCGCCCTGCGGCAGAAACGAAGATTACAACATGGAACAGCTGTGGCAGGCGGAAGAAAATATCCGTTCGCTGAAATCGCTGCTGCTGTTCGGACTGCGTGGCATGGCAGCCTATGCCTATCATGCTATGGTGCTGGGTTATACAGACAACACGGTAAATCAGTTCTTCTATGAAGCACTGATGCAGATCGGGCTGGATCTGACCATGGAGGAACTGCTGCCGGAAGTGCTGAAGCTGGGAGAAGTCAACCTTCGCTGTATGGCACTGCTGGATCGTGCCAACACGGAAACCTACGGCACACCGGAGCCGACCAAGGTATCCATGCAGATCGATGCCGGACCGTTTATTGTAGTTACCGGACACGACCTGAAAGACCTCCAGCTGCTGCTGGAACAGACCAAGGACAAGGGCATTGCCGTCTACACACACGGGGAGATGCTGCCGGCACATGCGTACCCGAAGCTGAAAGCTTACCCGCATCTCAAGGGCAATTTCGGAACAGCATGGCAGAACCAGCAGAAAGAATTCGATGCCATTCCGGCACCGGTGCTGTTTACTACCAACTGCCTGATGCCGCCGAAGCCCAGCTATGCCGACCGTGTTTTTACCACAGAAGCAGTGGGCTTTCCGGAAATGGTACACATCGGCAAGGATAAGGACTTCACGCCAGTCATCGAAAAGGCACTGGAACTGGGCGGCTATGCAGCACCGCAGCAGCAGACCGGTATCAACGGCGGCACAGAACTGACGACCGGATTCGGACACGGTGCTGTACTGTCGGTGGCGGACAAGGTGGTGAACGCTGTTAAGGCAGGAAAGATTCGGCACTTCTTCTTGGTCGGCGGCTGTGACGGTGCCAAGGCGGGACGAAACTATTACACAGAATTCGTAAAGCAGACGCCGCCGGACACGATTGTGCTGACACTGGCATGCGGTAAGTATCGGTTCCATGATCTGGATCTGGGCACCATTGACGGGCTGCCCCGAATCATGGACATGGGACAGTGTAATGATGCCTATAGTGCGATTCAGGTCGCAGTGGCACTGGCAGAGGCATTCGGCTGCGGTGTCAACGAACTGCCCCTGTCCTATGTGCTGTCGTGGTACGAACAGAAAGCAGTCTGCATTCTGCTGACACTGCTGCATCTGGGAATCCGGAATATCCGGCTTGGCCCGTCGCTGCCGGCATTCCTGTCACCGGACGTGCTGCAATATCTGGTAGACAGTTACGGTATCGCCCCGATCACCACACCGGAGCAGGACTTGGCGGAATTGCTACAGTAACGCAGATATTTTCAGTAAACAAGAGAAAAAGCCATACCTCAGAGAATAACACTCTGCGGTATGGCTTTTTTACTTATGATACTATATTGTCGAATTATTCCGAACGCAGTGCCACAACAGGGTCTTTCTTTGCCGCACTCTTGGACGGGATAAATCCGGCAATCAATGTCAGCAGAACACTGATCGCAATCAGAATGATCGCTGCCGGAACGGGGAGAACCGCACTCAGATTCTGAATGCCGGTGAGGTGATGTACCAGCAGGTTGATCGGAATGCAGAGCAGATATGTGACCACGATGCCCAGCAAACCAGAGGTAAATCCAATGATAATGGTTTCCGCATTGAACATGCTGGAAACATCTCGCTTCGAGGCACCAATCGCACGGAGAATACCGATTTCCTTGGTGCGTTCCTGTACAGAGATCAACGTGATAACGCCGATCATAATGGAGGAAACGATCAGCGAAATGGCAACAAATGCGATCAGCACATAGGTAATGGTGTTGATGATCTTCGTCACAGAGGACATCATCAGCCCCACATAGTCGGTATACTGGATCTGTGCCATTTCGTCCTTGCCCTCGTTGTAGTCTGCAATGGCATCTTCGATCACATCCTTGTCCTCAAAGGTTGCTGCATAGAGATTGATTGATGCAGGGTCGTCCAGATCAATATCCCCCAGTGCTTTCAGGTTGTCCTCATAGGTGGAATCGGAGAACTGCATCATTTCGTCATAGTAATTCGCACACTGTTCCGTGGTCAGGGTGGGAAGCAGCTGGTTCAAAGCTCCTACCAGTTCTGCCGGCTGCATGGCAGCCATTTGCTGCTGTACCTGCTGGGCATACTGTGCCTTGACTTGCTGCTGCATCATCTGGGTGAATGTGTCGGTGATTTCGTCGTCACTCATGGATTCCAGATAGGACTGCACATCGCTTTCGCTCATGCTCATCTGCTGTGTCATGCCCTGCAGCATTGCCGCTTCCATATCGCTGCGGCTCATGCCCTGCATTGCCTGCTGTACGGAATCGTTCAGCTGTTCCTCGGTGGGAATGCTCATTATCTGTACATATGCCTGTGCTTTTCCGCCGTCGTCCAGTTCGTTCAGATATTCCAGAAAGGCAGTCTGCTTGTCCGCATCAGAGGTGCTGCCGGAGGTATCCTTGAACGGCAGACCGGTGAAAATATCGGTGTTCTTGCTGTCCTTCTGAGCAGTGATCGCATCGGATTCCTTGCTGTGTTCAATGATATACTTGGTCAGGTCGCTGGTATAGGCAATGGAGCCGGACAGCATCGGAGCAGTGGTATCTTCATTGGGGCGGATAATGCCAGTCACTTTTAATTTCAGACCGTTGTCGTAGAGGTACTGCAAGCCGGCTTCGGTGTCCCGCAGGTCGGTGTACAGCCCTGTGCTTTCGTCATAGCGGTAGCAGTCGGAATTCAGGATTGTGCGGAAGTCCATGCTGCAAATGTCGGCATAGGACCAGCTTTTGTTGTCCTTTTGCAGTTCCTTGCCGTTCACTGCCGCTTCCATGATGCTGTCCACATCTTCTTTCGGTTCCAGACCGAGGGCGTATAATGTCATGTCGTCCAGTTCGTTGTTTTCGTCCAGCACCAGTACGATCTCGTCGTAGCTGTTCGGCCATGAGCCGTAGACCACATCGTACTGCTTTTTCAGCAGGTCGTTGATGGGCTTGCCGTTGTCGCCGTGGAGAAGTTCCTGCCACAGATTCATGGACGAACCGCCCATACCCATGGACATCATCGAGGTAGCGTCTTCACCGAACATGGAAGTGCTGGCATTGGTCATTGCCTGCATATCAATGCCCATGTGTTCCAGTACCATTTCCTGCATCAGTTCTTCGGTGTCGGAGTGGATAATGGTGCCGTCCACATTTTTGGTGTAGATCAGCATGTCCAGATCGTAGGAATACTGTACGCCGTTGACTGCCCTGTGCAGGTCGCTTTCGCTGTCTTTCCGTTTCGATTCAATATAGGACTTGAAGCTTTTCAGGTCGTTTTCGGAAGTTTCCATGTTGTTCAGAGCGTCCATCATATCGTAGATCGCCGACTTCTTGTACACCGCATCATTGCTGTGGGTGCTGTCCGAGGTGGCAGAGCCCATAAAGGTTTCCATCAGGGCACTCAGGTCGGTGTTGGTTTTCTGAATCGTCAGGGGATAAGAGGACAGGGTTTCTTCCTGAATGGTGTTGATATAGGTGTTGAAGCCCTGCGAAATAGAGAGCACCAGTGCAATGCCAATAATGCCGATACTTCCTGCGAAAGAAGTCAGCATGGTTCTGCCCTTTTTGGTAAACAGGTTTTTCAGGGACAGGGAGAATGAAGTGCCGAAAGACATAGAGGGCTTTTTCAGCTTTTTGCCGTTTTCGTTTTCCGCCTTGTCTGCCTGTAATTCCCGCTGGTATTCTTCCTCCGTCAGCGGTCTGGAGTCGTCAGTCAGCTTGCCGTCCAGGACACGAATGATGCGGGAGGAATACTGCTCTGCCAGTTCCGGATTGTGTGTGACCATGACGATCAGGCGATCCTTGGAGATTTCCTTGAGGATCTCCATGACCTGAATGCTGGTTTCTGTATCCAGAGCACCGGTAGGCTCGTCCGCCAGAATGATATCCGGATTGTTGACCAGTGCCCGTGCGATTGCCACACGCTGCATCTGTCCGCCGGACATCTCACTGGGCTTTTTGGAAAGCTGGTTGCCCAGCCCCACATCTTCCAACGCTTTTTTGGCACGCTTCCGGCGTTCTGCCTTGGACACACCGGACAGCGTCAGAGCCAGTTCCACGTTTTGCAGCACAGTCTGGTGGGGGATCAGGTTATAACTCTGGAACACGAAGCCAATCGAGTGATTTCGATAGGTGTCCCAGTCGCGGTCTTTGAAATCCTTGGTGGAGCGTCCGTTGATAATGAGGTCGCCCTCGGTGTACTGATCCAGCCCGCCGATAATGTTCAGCATGGTAGTCTTGCCGCAGCCGGACGGTCCCAGAATGGAAACGAATTCGTTTCGTCGGAATCGCAGGTCAATGCCTTTCAGAGCATGGACGGTGTTTTCTCCGGCGAGATAGTCTTTTTTGATGCCTTTTAATTCCAGCATAAAAGTGCTTTTTCCTCCTTTGGTTGCAGGGAAAGTTCCCTTGAGGCAATACCGCACAAAGAGCGTCTGGCGACTTTGCACGCCATCTGCTTGCAAAT
>OFMB01001036.1_pt1 | contig 14082 bp, 2 predicted proteins | sample 1541111 | NCBI WGS metagenome assembly OFMB01 (sample SAMN04209241, study PRJEB22552) | human gut metagenome | biome: gut; material: feces | host: Homo sapiens | place: USA: Oklahoma
GCATATCGTTCCCACCAATCTTCAAGCCCATAGACAAAAGAGGCCCGTTTCCCCAACCAAACCCAGGGAAACGGGCCTCTTTTCTTACTTGTAAAAACAGATGGTAATGCCGCCGTCTCTTGAAGCGCGCAACTATCAATGCCCAGGCAACGCCAACAAGCAGCACAAAACACGGGATTCAATTCTTCAGATAAATGCGCCTTTACGGGTGATTTTTGGACGAAGTGGCCCGGCCGGCGGCGAGATATTTGGTAGTCGAGCGATCCCGCAGGCGCAGCCGAGGACCAGCGAGACACCAAATATCTCGCCGCCGGCCGGGCCAAATCGCGGCACCAAAAAGCGTCCGTGCGCTCGATGGATTCGGATGCCCGACAGAGGCTCCTTATGGCTGCTTCCTTCCGGACCTGACCAGATTCGGAACATGTCGTCATCCGAACCCATCGAACGCGCTAGGCGCTCGGTATATCTTACCCGCTCCCGCCCAGCAGGGCAAGTGGGGCGAACCCATCGGATGGATTCGCCCCACTCGTGCATATCGCTAGCGGCGCCTGCGGTACAGGGCCGCGCCGCCCGCGACGGCCAGCGCGCCGATGCCGGCCATGGCACCGAGTGCCGCCGCCGGCAGGCTGCGGTCGCCGGTGTCGGGCATGCCGCTCTTGGAGCCGTCGCCGCCGGAGCCGCTATCGGAACCGCCGCCCGAACCGCCGCCCGGCGTGCCGGGGTTCTCGGGGATGCCGGGGGTCTCCGGGGTGCCGGGCTCCTCGGCGTAGCTGTTGGTGAAGACCGGCGGCAGGTTGGCGTCGCCCTCGTAGGAGACCTTCGCCGACAGGTAGCCCGTCTTGGTGCCGTCTGCTGCCTCGTCGCTCACCGTGACGACGATCTTGTGCACGGCCTTGTCGTAGGTCACATGCGCCTGGCCGTCGTCGATCTCGCTCACCGTGAAGGTGTAGGTGCCGGCTTGCTTGAAGGTCAGCGCGTCGAACGTGACGCTGCCGTCGGCGGCGTTCTTGGCGGTCGACATCACCTTGCCGTCCCGGCTCTTGAGCTCGAAGCTGAACTGCCCCGCCTTGAGCTCGGCGCCCTTGAGCACCTTGGCGGCACCCAGCTTGAGGATGACGGGCGCGGCCTTGTAGCCGTTGGTGAACGTCACCGAGTCATCGCCCGTGGGGTTGCCCTCGGCATCCGTGAGCTCGTGCTTGACGGCGAGCGTGCCGTTGCCGGCGTCGGTGACCGTCGTGCGCACGCGGCGCGTCGCTTTGTCGTAGGTCACGCCGCCCGCCGTGCCGGTGACCTCGCGCAGCTCGTAGCTGTGCGTGCCGGGCGCGGTGTAGGCGACCGGGTTGAGTGCGACTGTGCCGTCTGCGGCGTTCTTGCCCGTCGCCGCGACGCTCTCGCTGCCGTCGGCGGCAATCTCGACCAGCTGGAACTCGAACTCGCCCTCGACCAGGTCACGGCCCTTGAGCTTCTTGCCCACCTTGATCTGGTCGGTGACGGAGCTCGGCGTCGGGTTCACGCCGTAGGTGTTGGTGAACTCGAACGCGCCCTTGCCCTCGGGCGTGCCCTCTGCGGGCAGGACCTCCGCGGCGAGCGTGCCCGCGGCGGTGTCCTCGACGACCCTGATCGTGAAGGTCCTGGCCGCCGTCGCGTCGTTGACCACGCCGTCGACCGAACCGGACTCGCTCACCCGGTAGGCGAACGTCTTGGTGCGCAGACCTTGGCCGTCGATCTCGGCGTCATCGAGGTCGCTCGGCTGCCTGAACGTGACGTGGCCCAGCTCGACGTTGCCGGCGGCGTCGTTGGTCGCCTCGGTCACCGTCTTGCCGGAGGCGTCGGCCGGTGCGGGCGCGCCGTCCAGCGGCTCAATCTTAAAGGTGTACTTGCCCGCGATGTCGGCCTGCGCCAGGCCGAGCCGGCCTGGCCGAGCGCCAGCGTCTTGGTGCCCGCGAGGTCAACTGTCGCCTCGTTGGTGCCGTAGCCGTTCACGAACGACAGCGTGCCGTCGGAGCCCTCGGGGTAGACCACGGCAGTGTCCAGCCCGCCCTTGCCGTTATCGGTCACCTTGACCGTGATGTCGAAGCTCGAGGCGGTCGCCGTCACGCCCGCGGGCAGCCGGTCCGTGCCGTCCTCGGATACGGTATAGGGAATGACCCAGGAGCCGTCGGCGGCCCTGGTGGCGGTGCCATCTGCCACCATCTGCTCGAGAGCGTCGGTGGTGTAGGCGATGGGCGGGAACGAGAGCCCCGCGGCCTCGCCGTCGCCGGAGGCCTGGTTGGTCGCGGTCGCGACCACGTTGCCCCGGGCATCGCGGACGGAGAACGAGAACTCGCCCGCCGCCGCGGCGCGACCCGTCAGCGTCTTGGTGGCGTTAATTGCCACGTTGCCCTCGCCGCCGAGCGTTCCGGTGGCCTCGTAGGAGTTCTCGAACGCGACCGTCACGGGCGCGGGCGTCGCCGTGGCGTCATCTGCTGTGGAGACCTCGCCGCGGGCGACCTCGACACCGTCCTTGGCAACCGTGGTCGTGACCGTGAGCTTACCCGTCGCGGCATCGTAGCCGGGCGCGATGGTCACCGTGCGTGGCGCGGTGTCGTTGGTGTAGCCCTTGCCGCCGAGCTTGGTCTCGGTGACGGTGAAGCTGTAGGTCTTGCCCGCGTCGGCGTCGGTGAACCTCACGTCGCTCTCCGCGGCACCGCCGATGAGGTCGACCAGGTCGGCCTTCCCATCGTCAGCCGCGGCCACGGCGTAGGCGTCCTTGTCGGTCTTGAGGCCGAGCTTGGCGGCCGTCTCGGCGTCGGCGGTCACGGTGAAGGCGAACTGCCCCGCCTCCATGGCGCGGCCGGAGAGCACCTTGGACAGGCGCACGCCCGCGCGGGACGAGTAGTCGAGCTCGGTCGTGTAGGTGTTGACGAAGTCGCCGCCGCTCACCTGCGCGATCGCGGGCGTCGCGGCCGTGAGGTTGCCGGATCCGTCGTCGGTCACGGTCACCGTCATCGTGGCGGCGTGGCCGTCGTAGTCCACACCGGCGATGGCAGAGCCGTCATCGGGCCTGACCTCGCACACCTCGTAGGTGAAGGTCTTGGCGCGCACGCGCTTGCCGCCGACCTCGGCGAACCCGGCGTCCTTGATGTCATCGAGCGTGTAGCGGATGGAGCCGAAGTCGAAGGCGACCCTATCGCCCGCCTTGGTGCCGGCGGCGGCCGTCACGCTGACGGTCTTGGAGCCGTCGGCAGAGCCCTCGGGCATGGGGGCGCCGCCCTCGCCCGTAAGCGTGAACTGGAAGCCGTCGCCCTCGGCCCAGTCGCGGCCCTCGAGCGTCTTGGTGAAGAGCCCCGCGGTGGAGACGTCTCTGCCCTCGGTGGCCGTTCCGTACGTGTTGGTGAACGCGACGGTCGCGCCGTCCTCGGTCACGGCGCCTTCGGCCTTGGAGCCGTCGGCCCCGTTGACCGTGGTCGTGTAGTCCTCGGCGGCGTCCTCGGTCACGGCGTAGCGCGCGCCCACGGGCAGGCCGGCGACGGTCTTCTCCCCGCCGTCCCTGAGCGTGAAGGTCGCCCTGCCGTCCGCGAACGTCACGGCGTTCTCGCCCTTGCCGAAGGTGCCGGAGACGGGCTCGCCGTCCCCGTCGGCCAGCGCGACCGTGAAGCCGAACTCGCGCTGGCTGTCGCCGCCGACGACCGTCTTCTTGACGGTGAGGCTGCCCTCGCAGGACACCTTATTATGGGTCGTCGTGGTCTGAGATTCGTTCTCCCCCACCTTGACCGTGGCGGTGTTGGAGATGTCGTCGACCACGGCAGCTTCAGCGGAGACCTTCACGTCAAAGCTGAGCGTGCCCGTGGCGCCCGCAGCCTGCTCGCCGAGAGACCAGGTAAGGGTGCGCGTCGCGGCATCGTAGGCGGCGCCGTCGGCAGAACCCTCAACATAGTTAACGCCCTTGGGCAGGACATCGGTTACCGTCACGTCGGCCGCCTGCGCGGCGCCCCTGTCGTCGACGCTGTTATTGGCCCAGCCGATGGTATAGGTGAGGGTATCGCCCACGCCCACCGGCTTGCCATCCACATCGACCTTGGCGCCCGAGGCGTCCGCCTTGGTGACGGTCTTGGTGTTGTCGTGCGGCGTGAAGGTGTTGGTGAAAGTCTTCTTGCCCCGCTCGTTGGAGATCTCGGCCTTAAGGCCGGCGCCGGTCTGAGTCACCGTGACGTCGAAGGTGTAGGCATGCGCATCGTCCTCGATCAGGACATCGCCGCTCGCCTTCTCTTTCACGGTCGCGCGGTAGGCACCCGGATTGGTGAAGCTGAGCTCGCCAAAGGAAACCTTGCCGTCCTTGTCATTCTTCGCCTCGATCGGGTAGCCCTCGAGCACATTGCCCGCGCCGTCGGCGAGGGAGAGCTCAAAGGCGAACTCCCCCTCCTGGAGGCCGGGCTTGCGGCCGCCCGCGAGCACCTTGGTGAGCTCGGGGACGGACACTACCGCGGGGGCGGGGTCGAAGGTGTTGGTGAAGGAGGCGGCGGCAGTCTGATCTGCCGCGATGACGCCCTCGGCCTTGGAGCCCTCGGCTCCGTTCACCGCGGCCTTGTAGCCAGCGGCGGGGCGCTCGGTCACCGTGTAGGCAGTCCCCGCGGGCAGCCCCGTGATCCTCGCCTTCTGGCCGTCCTTGAGCTTGAGGGTCGCCTTGCCGTCCTTGAACGTCGCGTCACCGTAGGCGCCGGACACGCCGTGGCCCGCGGCATCGGTGGCCTCGACCGCAAACTCAAATGTCTTGTCCGCGTCGACCGCCAGGCCCTCGCGCGCCGCGACGGCCTTGGAGACGTCGAGCTCGCCCGTCTTCACGGTGTTGGTGAACGCGACGGTCGCGCCGTCCTCGGTCACGGCGCCTTCGGCCTTGGAGCCGTCAGCCCCGTTAACAGCAGTCGTGTAGCCCTCGGCCGCGTCCTCGGTCACGGCGTAGCGCGCGCCCACGGGCAGGCCGGCGATGATCTTCTCCCCGCCGTCCCTGAGCGCAAAGGTCGCCCTGCCGTCCGTGAACGTCACGGCGCCCTCGCCCTTGCCGAAGGTGCCGGAGACGGGCTCGCCGTCCCCGTCGGCCAGCGCGACCGTGAAGCCGAACTCGCGCTGGCTGTCGCCACCAACGACCGTCTTCTTGACGGTGAGGCTGCCGGTCTTGGCGGTGTTGGTAAAGACCGCCGCCTCGATCGTACGCTCGGCAGCATTACCGGCATCGTCGGTCAGCTGCGCGATCTTGGTCTTGGCAAACAGCTTGCCGGCGCCATCGTCGGTCACCGTGACAGCGGCGCGATAGGTGGCCTTCGAGAACGTGAGCGTCGTCTCGTCGCCCGCCTGCTCGGCAATCACATAGGTGTAGGTACCGGGCTTGGTGTATTCGATGGTGCCGAAGTTGCCGACCTGAACGTCCTTCTTCAGCGTAATCGTCGACACGCCCCCCTTGGCGCCATCGGGCATGGGCGCCTCGCCCTGGGCGGTCAGCGTCATGGTAAAGGCATCCGACGTCGTCCAATTGCGTCCGGAGATCTTCTTTTGGACCTTAAAGGCGTTCTCCACCTTTGTGGACTCCACACCGTAGACGTTGGTGAAGCCTGCCTGCGTTGCCTGTCCGACGGCGCCCTTCTGGGTGTTCGCCTTATCGGCAACCGTAAAGCCATCCTCGCTCGTCATGAGGTTGCCCTTGGAGTCGAGCTCCTGTACCTCGTAGCGAGCACCCACGGGCACGGTAATCGTCGCGGAGCCACCGGCCTTAAGCACGATGGTGTCCCCACTCTTGATTTGCCCGCCTACATAGGCGCCGTTGGTGCCGCTGGGGCGACCGGCGTACGCAAAGGTACCGGTCAGAGGCGTTGCGCCATCGGCCTGGTAGAGCAGCGCCTTAAATGTGAATGCCTTGTTGGGCGCGACAATGCCCTCGGCGGCCGTGACCGTCTTGCTCAGCGTCAGGCGGCCGTCAGACACCTCGTCGGTAGTGGTGTTGGTCTTGACGGCAGGGTTGTTGCCAACCGCCACCGACGCCTGGTTGGAGATATCGTCCGAAGCGCCGCTGCTCTTAAACGCATCCTCGGTCACGCGAACCTTAAACTGGACCGTGCCCTCCTCGCCGGCGGGAACGTCCGTCAGCGTCCAGGTGAGGTTGCTGTCGTTGTCCTTGGAGCCGAGATCCTTATGGTCGCCGGCGAACTCCACAAACTCGGTTCCCGCAGGAACGGCATCGGTAATCTTCACCGTGGCCGGCTTGTTCTCGGTGTTCTTGTAGCCGATGGTATAGGTGAGCTCATCGCCCAGCGCCACACCCGACCCCTTCGAATCCTGAGCGTCGCTCTCGGACTTCTTGGGCACGTAGTTGGTCGTGGTGCCGGTATAGCTCTTGTTGCCAACCGTAATGGTGGCGGTGTTGTTGACGGTGCCAACCGCACCCCGGACATCCTTCACGGCGTCCTCGGTAATCTTGACGCGCACACGCACCGAACCGTGGCTGCCCGCAGGCTGCTCGCCCAGGTTCCAAGTGAGCGACTGGCCACTCGCGGTGCCCTTATCGGCGTTCTTGCCCTCAAAGGCCTCGAACACAACGCCGGCGGGCAGCTCGTCGGTCACGGTCACGTTGGCAGGGACCAAGTTGCCCTTGGCATCGGCCTCGGTGTTTACCCAATTGACGGTGTAGACGTAGGAGTCGCCCACGGAGAGCAGCTGCCCGTCGATATCCACACCGGGCTCCGCAACCGTGCCAATCGTCTTGACCTTGTCACGCGTGTTATGGAAGACGATCTTGCTGTCTTCGGTACCATTGCGGTAGGTCACCTTGGACGTAAGTGTGCCGTCGTTGTTATCGGTCACCTCGAGCAGCACGCGGCACGTCGCAGACGTGTCCACGGGACGCACGCCCTCGGGCAGGTCGGCCAAGCGCTCTTTTGCCACCAGGTTAAAGCTATAGGTAGTGGTGTGGTCGGCATTGTGCTGCTTGGTGGCAATGCCATCGTTGACGGCGCCAGCAAGATCGATCGTCTGCTCATGAGATTCGCTGGTAGCATCGCCGAGCTTAAAGTAAAGCTTACCGAAGTCGACCGTTGCGGTGCCGTTCTCGCCCGCCTGGGTCTTGCCCTCATCCATCTTTACGAGCGAGCCGTCGGCCTCCTTCTCGGCATACAGGTCAAACGTATACTGGCCAGCCTCGATCTTGTCGTCGGAGTCCATCACCTTTTGGGCATTAAGGCCCTCAAACGTTCCGGACGCGGCATAGCTGTTGGTAAAGGACACTTGGGCCTTGGCGGCACCGTCCTTGGAGCTATTGGTCTTCATATCGCCAGCAGCTTCGACTCCGTTGGAGTAATAGTGCTTGACGGTAGTCTCGGTATAGAGCGAACCGTCACCGCGGCGACTCTTGACCGTAATCGCCACCGTCCAATAGGACGAATCGTAGGTGTAACCGCCTTGCTTGCCGTTGTTCTCGACGACCTTATAGGTGAACGTATTGCCCACATCACTCGTCGCAAAGGTCAGGCCACCCAATATGCCGGTGTAGGACTTGCCATCGGCCTGCGGCTCGTCGTTTGTAACGACAAGCTCACCCTTATCCTTGTCCGCACGCAGCAGCGTCTTAAGCTTTTCGGCTGAGGCGGTATCGGCGGTATCTTTGACCGTCACCGTAAAGCCGAACATGCCAGCATGAAGATCCTTGCCATTGAGCGTCTTGACGATCTCCAGACCGCCCTGGAGCTCGTAGCTCGTCGAAGTTTTGTAGCTATTGGTGAAGATGAAGCCTTCCGAGCCGGTCGCGCCGTCGGCGCGGGCCACAAGCTTGCCGCCCTCATCGGTTACGGTAACGGTCACGGTATAGGTGTGCTGGTCATACTTCCACTCGCCGAGGCCGCTGTTCGGGGCCAGCTCGTTAATAGCAAACTTATACGTGCCCGGTTTGTTGAAGGTGAGCTTCGAGAAGTTGAGCTGATAGTGCTCACCGTCCTTGAGGCCCTCCTTCGTTTGCCTCTGCTCGGCGTAGCCGTTCTTCGCGCTCATCGAAGAGCCGGTGATGAACTTGTTGGCGATGGCAGTCTCGGTAGCGTCATCGGTCGCGGTCATGGTAAAGGTAAACTTGCCCGGGGCATCGGCACCGGCAACCACCTTGGTCACAGACGGGGTGTAGGTTGCCGCCTCGGTGACCGTATAGGTGTTCTTGAATTTGACCGTCGCGACACCGGTGGACGTCGCATCCGAGGGGTAGATCCACTGGCCCTCGAGCTTGTCGCCATCGTCACCCGGCTTGCTTACCGATGTTGTGACCTTAAGCGTGCCGTCGCCGTTATCCGCCACGACAGCCTTAACCGTATGGACCGTCTTATCGTATGTATAGCCCGTCGCCTTGTCGTCAATCTCGCTCACCGTATAGGTAAACGTCTTGCCGACATCATTCTGATTGAATTTCAGTCCGCCCTCGGGTATCAAACTCACGGTCTTGGGGTCATTGGCCTCGACGTTTGCGGTCTCAAAGACCTTGCCGTCCGTGGAAAGGCCAACCTTTTTGGCAGATGTTTCGTCGACAGGCTTGACGATATAGCGGAACGTACTCTTGGGCGAGCCAAACACCGTCGCGCCCTCGGGGTACGTCAGCGTCTTCTCGATCTGCAGGCCGCCAGCGGCGCCATAGTCGAGACTTGCCGCATAACGGTTCACAAACGAGACGGCAGGCGTGGCGCCGGCCTCGCTTGCGTCGTACTGCTGCACGTAGGTATTTGCATCTTGCTTGAGCTCGGCAATCTTTTCGTCCGTCAACGCGCTCGCATCGCCGGTATCGCCCAGCAGTGCCGTCACGCCCGCGCCCTTGAGCACGGTCGTCACGGTGTAGAGCTTGGCGGGGTTGTTTTCGCTCGCAAGGACCTTGATGAGCACGATGGCGTCACCGGTGTAGCCGGTGTCATAGGTGTAGCCGGCAGCCGCAGGCTGGTTCTCGCGGATGCGATAGGCAAACGTATAGCCAAGGTCCTGTTCCGTGAGCTTGCGGGCAAAGAGCTTCTCCGCTCCGCTCGCGCCCACCACGGCGCTGGACACGCCAGCCTCCGCCGCCTTGTTGGACAGGCTGGCCTCGGCGCCATCAACCGACGTCTGAACGCCGTTGTACCAAAGGCCCGTCACGGCAAAGGTAAACTGGCCCGCGGTGGAAGCGCGACCCTGAAGGGTCTTGCTCACCGTCACACCACCAAAGGTGCCCGACGCATGGTATGCATTGGTAAAGGCGGCCTTGTCGGTTACGGCCTTATCCGCATCGGACGCGCCGGCGTTGGCGTAGGTCACGCTCGACACGCGCAGCTTGCCCGTATGGTTGCCCGCCTCGTCCAGATCGGTCACCACGACGGTCGCGCGTGCGGTGTGCTTGTCCATGTACATGCCCGCCTGGCCATCCTGCGCGGCATTCTCGGTGATATTGAAACTAAAGGTGCCCGCGCGGTTGAATGTCATGGTCGGGGCGGCTTCGGTGCCAAAGGAGAACGAGGCCACGCGTCCCGACTCGGGCGCGGTGGCGACAGCTTGGTTAGTGCCGATAGCAACGGCCCCATCCGTTACTGCCTTTGCTGTGGTCTTACCCAGACTAGTTGCACTGGCATCGTCCGTAGCGGCGGCAAGGTTAAAGGTATAGCCCTCGTCCTGGTTCCAGTCGCGACCGCTCACGGTCTTTTGGCCCTGCAGGGTCACGCTCGTGGACTTCACGTTATATATATTGGTAAAGGAAGGCGTGACATCCGTATCCAGCTGCTTTACCGAGCCGTCTTCTGTGATCTTGTAGTACTCGATCGAAGTCTGGATGCCGGCACCCTTTTTGGCATTGCGCACCACGGCGTAATAGACCGATTCGTCGCAGGTCATGCCCGTGACGTTGCTGGGATTCTCAGCGAACTTGTACACGTAGGCGCGTCCCGCATCCGGCTTGGCGGTATAGGAGATCGCCGGCCATGTCACCGTACCGTCGGCGTTATTGCCCACGGTCGCGGTGTCGCCCTCGGCGCCCTGAGGCATGGGGGCCTTGATGCTCGGTACGACCGTATCGGGATCGAACGCTGCTTTGTCGTCCGCATAGCCGCCCACACGCTCGAGCTTAAAGCTAAAGGCGTTCTGGGCAAGCGGGAACGTTCCGGCGTTGTCGGTCAGGATCTTTTGGGCATGGATGATGATGTTCTTCTCATGCTCGTCGTAACGGTTGGTGAAGGTCGCGGTCTTACCGGCGACCTCGGTAGTCTCATCAGTACCGGCATCGTCACGCACCCGCTCCACCTTTACGCTCGTAACGACCAGAGCGCCAGCCTGGTTGTCCTCCACCACGACCTTCGCGGTATAGACGGCGGCAGAGTAGCTTATGCCGTCTGCCCCGGCATCGGAACCGGGGACAACCTCCGAGATGGTATAGGTGTACGTGCCAGGCTTGGTATAGGTGATGTCGCCAAACGTTGCCGTCTGGGCTTTCGGGGTGAGCTCGACCGTCGACACCTTGCTCTTGGCGCCATAGGGCATGGGGACGCCGTCCTCGGTCGTTAGCTGCGCGGTAAAGGTATCGCCATCGGCCCAATTGCGGCCCTCGAGCACCTTCTTGGCGCTCAAACCGTTTTCGGCCTTAAGCGTTACCGAGTCGGCGCTGTAGTTGTTGGTGAACTCGAGCTTGTTGCTATCGGGAATCTGTCCGTCCACGAGCGCTGCGATCTTGCCCGTGATGGTGTTGCCGGTTCCCGCCTGCTCCTGACCACCGGCCATGCGGCTCACGAGGCTAAAGCCGGCCGGAAGCACCGACTCGTCAGCGGAGCCGGTCACCGTGTTAACGACGCTCGCCAGCACGTTGCCACTGGACTCCTCACCCTTGGTGGTGAGCTCGCTCACACTATAGTTGTCGTCCTTCTTGAGGTCGTATACGCGGATGGTCTCGCCGGCCTTGATGGAATGGGTGTCGCCGTTCTTGAGCCTAAAGGAGTTGCCCACAGGCTCGCCACTCGCTTCGAATACGTGCGCCTCGTAACCCTTCTGGGACTCCGGCAGGGTGAACTTAAACGTAAACGTCAGGTCGTTGTCTTTCGCGTCCTTAGTAGGCGCGGTTAGGCCACTGTCTGCCGTCACGGTCTTGGTCACCTGCAGGCGTGCCACGCGACGATCGGTATACTGCACGGCCGTTGCCGTGGTAAAGAGATGGTTGAGCTGGAGCGTACCGAGGTCGGTGCCATTGGTGGGCTGACCGTCTTGGTAAAGAGCCATACGGTTGATGCCCGTATCGGCATAAATAGTCGCCGACTGGCCGTCGCGATCGCCGCCGCTCTCAACGTATTGCAGAATCGTCTTGGTACCCTGCGTCTTCTCGTCGTAGCGCATATGCATGAAGTCGTCCGCAGGAGAAGGCTGGTCCCACGTCAGGTTGCCGTTGGGGTCTGTACCAGTCGCGCTTTGCAGCTTGCCCTTAATGTGCGTAAGCGTGTTATCGATAGAGCCGGGCGAGCCAAACTGTGCCAGCGAGGCAATCAGCGAACCCGGGCCGCTTAGGCTACGCACGCCGTCGTTCTCCTCGCCGGCGTCCACGTACACGCCCGAATCGTCCACGATTACCTTGGTGATGGTGGAATTAATCTCGTAGCCATCCGGGCTCACCGATTCACGCAGGTAGTACGTACCCTTGATAAGGGGCGCATGCTTTGTCGAATCGAGCGGGAAGCATGCAGCACCCTCAATGTCATACGGATAGTTCATGCCGTTTGCCTGCACGGTGTCATACGGCTCGGCACCCGATTTAATGGCGTACGTGCTGGGACTATTGCCGGTAACGTCCTCGGCCTTGTACAGCTCAAACGTCGCGCCGTTCGCGGGCTTGCCCAGCTCGTCGACCTTCTGCACAAACAGACGGTTCTGAACGTTCGTGAGGTGAATCACGGTTGAGAACTGCCTGTTTGTCGACCGGTATTCAACCATGGAGGTGTTCTCCGTGGTTGCCTCCGCCAGAGAAGATGCCGTGGTGTGATACACCGCCACGGTATAGTCGGCATTCGACTTGTCCTCCATCATGGCAGCGTACTTCTCGATATCGCCGGGCAGCGACCTGACCGTCACCTCGTAGTCGCCCTTGGTGTTGACGGCAAAGACACTCGTGTCCGCCGATTTGGCGGCCTCGACCGCACCGGCGATGCCGTGTGCAGAGCGCAGCCTGTAGCCTTTGAGCGGATTGCCCGTGACCGCCGTCCACGCGTTTTCATCCGTGTTTTCCTTGGTCTCGTCGGTGCGCTTGAGCACGACGGCAAAGGTCGTACCCGCGTTAATGGGTTTGTTCTTATTGTCTTTTGTGTCTTGAGAAAGGGAAATGGTCTCCTTGGCGGCCAGATAGCCACCGTTCAGCCACATGCGGCTGCCCATCCATGTGTTTTTATCGGCCGTGGTGACCGTCGTTTGCGGTGCAACCACCACGCCGCCCGAGCCATTCGTCGCAGCCTTTTTGTACTGCAGGTGCAGCTCACCTGGTGTTGCGGTGGTCGATGAGGTCAGACTCGAGCGATATCCCGCAGGCAGCTCTATCTCCTTGAGTACAAAGTAGTCGTGCCCCTCAGCATGCTCTTGGTCGAACGAGAGAACGGAGTCATCCGACTTTTGAAGTATCAGCTGACCCCCGTCTTTTGTCTCGCCTTGAGCAATGAGCTCGCCCTCATTCCAGTCAGTTTTTGGTCCATCTGACCGATACAGCGCGAAGGTTGCACCATTGACCGCCTCGCCGTTCTGGTTGACCTTCTCAACCTCAGACGACGGCAGGGTAGTGAGGTTGAACTTGAGCGACATGTTCGATGCGCCCGCGCCGCGCTCCAGATAGAAGAAGCTCAGCGTATGCTTGCTGCTGTCACAGAAGGTGTTGCCGCGGAAGTTGGAGGTATTTACGCCGGCGGTGTCGAACTTCGCTTTGATGGTGGTATTTTCGATGTCCTTCCGGGTTCCATTCGCACCGTCAATATGGCCGACTTTCACTTCGCCGGTGGCAAAGTTGATCTCGAGCGTTGCCTTCTCGTGAATGCCGCCCAAGTCGCCCACGAGCACGCCATCGATGTAGACCCACACGTCATCGTCGCCCGAGAACTCAAAAATCATATCCTTGTTATCGGTGGTCTTTCCGCTCGCAGGCTGGACAAACTCCGTGGTCATGGACATGCCAAAGTGGTGGTTGAGCTTATCGTTCGTTCCGTCCGTTATCGGTTTGGGAGAGAGCTGACCGTTCTGCTCTTCAAAAACCTTCTCAGCCGAGTCAAAGGGGAAGAACTGACCTAGATTCTCACTTGATACGCTGTCCTTATATACGCCCGCTTTAGCGTAGACGTTAAAGGAATTCGTTGTGGAGTTGTACACGGCATAGTTGCCTTTAGAACCGTACGAGTCGTAAACGTAGTATCCGTTCTCAAGTTGGAAAAGGCCCTGTACGTTGTTGTAGACAGCTTTGCCGTCCTGCTGGTGATTTTCCTGGCTGGCGTTGTTAAAGAGGTATGCGAGCGATTCGTCAGTGTACTTATCGCTCGAACCGTAGGAGGTATACGTACCGGCATCGATCGACGGGTAACCGCCTACCAGCTTCTTCTTCACAAAAGAAAGGCGTCCGGAACCATCAATAACGCTTTTGCCCGTCCATTTGTTAATGCCCGTGCCTGCGCCACTATTAAATTTGAGCTGATGACCCTTATTGATGCCGCCGTTGATATTATTGACAGTTGCCGATTTATCGTTGTCGCCATCCACGACCCAGTAGTCAAACAGATTGACCGTGGTGTCGGTGGGATTCACCGTCTTTACGGTATGGTTGCTATAGGGAACAACCTGGTCGGCCGACGCGCTCGTCGCACCAAACATGAGCGCGCACGCCGCCAGCGGGACGGTCAAAACCTTTAGAACGCGCTTGGCTGTATTGGTTTTCTCGCCCAAAGGCTTCAGTATTTCTCGAGCTTTCGCACATGCGCGATTCATGAAGGCCTCCCCAATCCATGAGGACGTCAAGCAGCGGCTCACTATATATGTGTGTCGTCCCCATCGATGCAAATATACGCCCATTACAGTCTGAAGTGGGCCACCGATAAATTTCGATGGCGAGCATTCGGC
>OFMB01001041.1_pt1 | contig 14034 bp, 8 predicted proteins | sample 1541111 | NCBI WGS metagenome assembly OFMB01 (sample SAMN04209241, study PRJEB22552) | human gut metagenome | biome: gut; material: feces | host: Homo sapiens | place: USA: Oklahoma
TGCAGTCTCTGCCTTCAGGGGTTACACGCCGGGCTTTTTATCGGTTATACGCCGAATCTCTCGTCCCGATAAGAAGCCAGCAGGGAAGGCCAGTCGGTCTGGATCACATTGTATCCACGATCCATCAGAACGCCCCATGCGGCATCCGGTCCCTCGCTGAGAGCTACATCGTCGTTGTAGGTGCCGCTCAGCTCGTGACCTCTGCCCAGATTGATGCTGTTGACCCAGATGTACAGACCCTGCTCCCGGATCCACTTCAGGTTCTCCGGGTCGATCATCTCGGAATCCGCAGTCTTGGCAATGGCCTCCACGCCAACGATGTTGATGTTGTCGTAGGTCAGGACCTTCCGCAGCTCCTCCATGTTGTACACGATGGGCATATACATATACTTGACCGGGCAGTTCTGGAAGAACTCCAGATATTCGTCCTTTACCGGGGTCTTGATGATCGCCTGCTTGACCACATGGGGGTAATTCTTCAGCAGCTCATGGGTCTCGGCAAGGATCGGCCAAGAGCGGTCGATGTTGAACAGCTCGCCGTGGGTGAAATACTTCACCACTTCTTCAAAACGCTGGACATGCTTTCCGCTGGGCTCGTCGATGCTGTTGTAGAACTCCAGTGCGTCGATCTCTGCAGAGGTCATGGTCTTGACGTTCTGCTTCGTTTTCAGCAGGCGAGGCTCCTGCGTATCGTGGAAGGCATAGATCACGCCATCGGTGGATTTGGACAGGTCGCACTCGAACATATCCGCACCCATCTTCAGTGCCAGTTCAAGGGAGGGCACAGTGCCCTCGATGATGTTGCCGCCCCATGCGCCGCGATGCACCGCAATGAGAACCTTTTTGGCATCCAGACGCGCATTCAGCAGCTCGTTGATCTGTGCATATTCTTTTTTGCCGACCATATTAAATACCTCATTTCTGAATTATCAGCTTACGCTTTAGTCTTTGCTCTTGTCCACCTTGTTGCCACGACCATAGACCAGATACATGACGGCGGCAGAAATGATCATCATCAGCACTGCATACACGAAGGTCAGGGCAGCGTTGTCTGCGTTGGTCTCGGCGTCGGTCAGAGACTTGATGTACACGCCCAGAGGCTTGTTCAGGGGGTGATACATAAAGACAGACATATCGTAGTCGCCCAGCAAGCCGTTGAAGTTCAGGGCAAAGATCGCCAGAACCGTGGGCAGGATGATGGGCAGCTGCACACGCATGAAGGTGTAGAAGGGCTTGGCACCCATATTCCGGGCTGCATCCTCCAGAGAATCATCCAGCGAAAAGAAAGCGGCCTTGGTCATACGCAGGGTGAAGGGGATCTTGATGATGATGTAGCCGATGAGCATGATGACAGAGGTGCCGGTCAGAACCTTGTTGAACATCCAGACGCGCGGGGTGTTGTAGGTGGTGATCAGACCCAGAGCCATCAGAGTGGTGGGCAGCAGCCAGGGGATCAGCAGACCGTATTCCAGTGCGCCGCCCAGACGGTCCTTGCGCTTCTGCAGAATGCGGCAGGCGATCAGAACGATGATTGCCACAAAGGAAGCAGCAATAGCGGAGTAGGCGATACTGACCACAAAGGGCTTGTAGGAGGAAGCCTTCTGGAAGATGGAGATGTAGTTATCCAGAGTGAAGCTGGACAGGGTCAGGTGTTTGCTTGCGATGGTGGCAGAGTCGGTGAAGGAGAACAGGACGACCAGTGCCACGGGGATCACATAGATGAGGAACAGCAGGTAAGCGTACACATGAGCCAGAACGTTCAGGATGGGGTTGCGGATCTTCTGCTTGACGATGGTGGTCTTGACTTTAGAAACGGACATATAATGGCCGCGCTTCTCGATCTGGATCATGATGGTCAGCAGGATGATGGTAGCAACGCCAAGGAACAGAGCCAGCAGTGCTGCCAGCGGGCGGGAGCTGACGTTATTGGCGAAGGTCAGGATCATGGGGGTGATGGTCTGGAAGCCCTGACCGCCAACCAGCAGAGGTGCGGAGGTAGCGGACAGACCGGTGATGAAGGTCAGGATGGTGACAGCCATCAGAGAGGGAGTCAGCACCGGCAGCACCACTTTGGTCAGGATGCGGAACTGGGATGCGCCCATGTTCTGTGCAGCCTCGACGGTCTGGAAGTCCACCGAACGCATGGCGTTGCGGAGGAAGATCATGTGGTTGGAGGTGCAGGCGAAGGTCATAACGAACAGAACTGCCCAGTAGCCTTCAAACCAGTCAATGGGGAAGCTGGGGATGATCTTGGCGAACAGGGTGGTCAGGATGCCGGTCTTGCCGTAGATGAACTTGTAGCCGGAGACCAGAATAATGCCGCCGTAGATCAGGGTGGTCATGTAGCCCAGACGGAGGATGTTGGCACCCTTGATGTCGAAATACTCGGTGATCAGCACCAGACTGATGCCGATAAAGCCGACAGTAATGGACAGGGTGGGTGCAAGGATCAAGCTGTTCCGCAGGCTTCGCATTGCCTTGGCAGAGTGGACGAGCTTTGTGAAGACCTCGGTGGTAAAGTGACCGTTCTGGTAGAACACGCTCACCACGGTGTTGAGGTTGGGGAATACCAGAAATGCGAAAATGAACCATGCGAAGAACACAAAAATTGCAATTCCCCACAGCTTTTCAGGCGTAAATGAGAATTTTTTCTTTTCTTTCATCTCAGAATCACCCCTCGTACTGCATGATGTCAGCAGGGTTATAGCTCAGCGTCACCGTATCGCCCTTCTTGTACAGGGTCTTGCCGCTGTTCTTCTCGATGACCTTGATGGTCTGGCCGAAGGCACGGACGGTGTACTTGATGTACAGGCCGTAGAACTCGTAATCTTCCACCACAGCTTCGGTCTTGAGGGTATCGGTGGCCATCGTCTCGTTGACGTGCATACGCTCCAGACGGATGTAGCAGTGCTTCTTGGGGTCAACACCCTCCACCTTATCTGCACCGGTGCCGGCGAGGAATTCCGGGGTCAGGCGGTTGATGTCGCCGATGAAGTTGCAGACGAACTCGGTTGCGGAGTGGCTGTAAATTTCGTCCGGACGGCCGATCTGCTCGATCACGCCCTTGTTGAACACCGCGATGCGGTCAGAAAGGGTCAGAGCCTCCTCCTGATCGTGTGTGACGTAGACGGTGGTGATGCCAAAACGCTTCTGCAGGTCCTTCAGCTCGTTGCGCAGCTGGACGCGCAGCTTTGCGTCAAGGTTAGACAGAGGCTCGTCCAGGCAGATGATCTCAGGGTTGGTGACCAGCGCACGGGCGATGGCCACACGCTGCTGCTGACCGCCGGACAGCTCGGAGACCTTCTTCTTCAGCTGCTCTTCGTTCAGGTCCACCTTCTTGCCCATCTCAACGACCTTCTTGCGGATCTCCTCCTTGTCCATCTTCTGGACCTGCAGGCCGAAGGCGATGTTCTCGTACACGGTCATGGTGGGGAACAGAGCGTAGCTCTGGAACACCATGCCGATATTGCGCTTTTCGATGGGGGTGTGGGTGATGTCCTTGCCGCGGACGCTGACAGTACCGGCACTGGGAGAAATGAAGCCGGTGATGGTACGCAGGGTCGTGGTCTTGCCACAGCCGGAGGGTCCAAGGAAGGTGAAGAACTCACCTTCGTGGATGTCAATGTTGATGTCCTTCAGGGCTTTGAAGGAGCCAAAAGTCACTTCGATATGTTCAAGTTTGATCATGCTCTGTACCTCGATGATGAGCAGCTGCGAAAAAAGGTCGGCTCGCTGTATGGCATCTGCAAACCGACCTTTCCGCATTATTGTAAACGAACGAACCTCAGAATGCCGGGATGATTACGGCATATATTCGAGCATGATCTTCTCGCACCATGCGTCGATGTTCTGTGCAACCAGTGCCCAGTCGATCTGCTGTGCGGGCAGCTCTGCGATGGTCTGGTTAAACTCGTTGGCCTTACCAACAGCGTTGGTGTTTGCCGGCAGGGTGGAGAAGACCTCAGCCCACTCGCCCTGAATCTGTGCACTGCCGAACCAGTTGACGAAGCGCTGTGCCTCTTCCTCATTCTTGGTGCCGTTCACGATGGCAACGCCCTCAACTGCATAGGGAACGCCAACATCGGGAACTGCGTAGCCGGTCTTGACACCGTACTGCTGGTCGCGGGTCTCAACGCCGGAGGACCACATCTGACCGCAGACAACGGTGCTGTTCTCGCTGGCGATCTGTGCGTACAGGTCCACGCCGTCCTCATTGGGCACACCGTGCTTGTAGTACTCGGCGATGGCATCCCAGCCTTCCTGTGCAATGCCCAGATCACCGTTGGGGTCTGCATAGCGGGTCAGGATACCGGCGATGACGTTGCGGACCGTGCCGCCGGCCAGACTGGTCAGGTACTCGTACTTCTTATCGAACTCAGGCTTGGTCCACAGGTCGGGCCAATCGGTGGGAGCCTGATCCTCGGTGAGCTGGTTCTGATCGTAGACCAGCAGAATAGCCTGCTTGACGATTGCATGGTAGTAGCCCTCGTCGTCGTTCAGACCGGCGGGGATCTCGTCTGCCCACTCCGGCACGAAGGGGATCAGGATGTTCTCGGCCTTCAGGGACTCCCAGATGATCGCGTTCAGACCGAACACAACGTCAGCAATGGGAGAAGCCTTCTCAGCCAGCAGACGGTTCTGGGTATCAGCAGCACCTGCGCCGACCACCTGAACCTTGAAGCCGTCCTGTGCGGCACGCTCGATCAGCCACTCGTCACGGCCGTCGGTCTCGGAGTTGGTATAGACGGTCAGGGTAACGCCGGTGCCCTTGTTGGAGGGGGTGTTGTCAGCAGCGGCGGAAGCAGCAGTGCTGGAAGCAGCGGTGGAGCTGGAAGAAGAACCACCACAAGCGGTCAGTGCAGCAGCGGCTGCGGTAAAGGTTGCAGCCTTGATGAAGCTGCGACGAGAAATCTTTCTCATGACTTTTCTCCTTTTTCATTTTCCTCAGTCAATTTTGCGGGGAGCGGCTTGTTCCCCCTCGTGTTGTGCTCAGTATACCGCCAAAATTGGAACGAGTCAATCAAATACGGGTAAAATTTCGGTCCGCAACGCGTAATTCTACCATATTCACAGGTTAGGTTTACTTTTTATGTGCAATATGACAATGATTAACGGGCGTTTTTCGCTCTTTTGCCCGCGAAACTTTGTTAAAATAATGACTCGTTCCAATTTGAACGGCAGATTTTTACTTTTTTTCTTGTAATTTTTGACCGTTTAGGATATTATCATAGAAAAGACCGTCTGCAAAAAAGGGGGAAGATCCTGTGCCAACCATCAACGATATCGCCAAAGAAGCCGGCGTATCCCACGGCACCGTTTCCAATGTTCTGAACAAGACCGGAAAGGTCAGCATTGAAAAGATACAGCTGGTAGAAAATGCCATAAAGAAACTCGGCTACGTTCCCAATGTTCAGGCACAGCGGCTCCGTCAGGGCTCGCCCAACACCATCGCCGTCATCCTGCCATCCCTGAAGGAAGCCAAGTACATCGATTTTTTCACGGCGCTCCAGCTGAATTTTCCCAAAAGCCAGAAAAGCCTGCTGGTGTACCAGACCGAGGATATCCCTGCAGAGGAAGAGGTCATTCTGGACAATCTGCGGGCATCCGGGCTGGCAGCCCTCATCGTCATTTCTACTTTAAGTAAAGAGTGCTTGGAAAAATACCGTTCTCTGCACTGTCCCATCGTATTTGTGGAGCGCAGGCCCAGAACGCTGCGGACGGACGAATGGTTCCTTTCCTTTGACCCGCAGAAGATCGGTGCCGCAGTGACCGCGTTCTGTGCCCAAAAGCATTGGCGGTCAATCGCCTACTTTGGGGTGGAAAGGCACGGCGAGTCCGAAAACCCCATTTTTTCCAGCCTGCAGAAATGTGCGCAGGCGCAGGGGCTGGCACTGGCACACATCCCCTCCGGGTACAAGCTGGCGCTGAATCAGGCCTTTGAGCTGGCGCAGAACGCTGCCCCCTACGATGTGATCCTGACCCAGAGCTCGGTCTGCACCGATGCGCTGCTCCGGGCGTTCCGGCTTTTGCATATCGAAAAGATCCCGCCCATCCTCACCATCGGTGCCTGCACTGCCCTGCCGGAGAAGGCGGTGGAGCTGTATCATCTGGATTACGGCTTTCTGGGCATCCGCATTATCAAGCTGTTTTCAAAGCTCGACCGGGACTCTGCCTCGGCGGAAAAAGAGCTTTTCTATGCGCCAAAGGGCTTTGCCGATTCCTTCCCCGGGCTGCAGCGGATGCCGGACACCCAGCTGACCATGCTCACGCTGGAAAACCCTTCCACCCAGGCACTCCGCAAGCTGCTGCCGGAATTTGAGCACCGCAGCGGCATCCGGATCAAGCTGATCGGTGTCCCCTACGATGACCTGCTGGCGCAGCTGAACCTCATCGGGCCGCATTTTACCTATGATATGATCCGTATTGACGTGGCGCAGTTCGGAGACATCGGGCAAAGCATTTATCGTCCGCTGGACGAGCTTTCCATCTCCCCGGAGGGACTGTCCCCCCGGCTGATCAAAAACGGCTACGACAGCTACTCGATGCTGAACGGCCGGGTCTATGCCCTTCCCCTTGACCCCAGCGTGCAGATCTTTTTGTACCGCACCGACCTGTTCCACGACGCCAAGCTGTGCCGCGCCTACTACGAGCGTTTCCACGAAAATCTTGTGGTGCCCACCACCTACGAGCAGTATCTCCACGCTGCGGAGTTCTTCACCCGCAGCTGCAACCCGGACTCCCCCACCGAGTACGGCACCACCATGACCTGCGGCTCTGCCTCCGTTGCGGCAAGCGATTTTCTGCCCTTCTACCTTTCCCGCATTGACCGCTTCGGCTCCACGCCGGAGACCCTCCGGCTGGACAGCCCCGAGATGCAGGCGGCCATGCGCCAGTACCATGCACTGGAAAAGTTCTCCTGCAAGCAGAACTGGTGGGGCGACAGCATCCAGAAATTTGCGGAGGGAAAGACCGCCATGACTGTCATCTACTCCAACTATGCAGCCGAACTGATCAACTCCGGAAATTCGGTGGTCGTCGGTCGGGTGGGCGCGGCCATCCTTCCGGGATGCAAGCCTCTGCTGGGCGGCGGCATCGTGGGCATCTCCCGATACAGCCAGAAAGCGGAAGCCTGCAAGCAGTTCTTCCACTGGTACTACTCTGCGGATGTGGCTTCCCTGCTGGTTCGTCTGGGCGGCACCTCCCCCATTGTGGATGCCTATGAGGATTTCCAGAACTACAGCATCTTCCCGTGGATGAACACTTCCAAAAAGAGCTTTGGATTGGGACAGCGTGGGGTGATAAACCAGACCCCGGAGCGGTTCTCCATCCCGAAATACGAATTTGCGGTGGGCACTGCCATCCGCAACGTGGTGCAGGACCTGATGACCCCGGAGGATGCCAGCCGTATGGCACAGGCCCTTTACGATGCTGCAGACCCGGTCTGCCGCTAAACCGGAACACAAACTGCATGAATATGAAAAAGCCCACAGGCCGGAATTCCATCTGACCTGTGGGCTTTTTGTCTCTTTTCGGTTCTCAGTGCTTCGGTTTTTTGCCCCAGAGCCCCAGTCCGCTGCGGCTGGATGTTTTGCCGTGCTTGGGCGCTGCAGCCGGCTTCGGTGCACGGCTGCGCTTCTTCTCTGGCTTTGGTTCGGGTTCCGGCTCGGTCCAGGGGAGCAGACCGGCCTTGGACTCCGCTTCGGGCTCCGGCTGTACGGGCTTCGGCTGTACGGGCTTCGGCTTCTCCACCGGCGCGGGCGCAGGCGGTGCTTCCGGTACGGTCTTTGGCTTCTCCGCTGGCACGGGTGCAGCCGGCGTTTCCGGCACAGGCTGGGGGGCCGGAGCTGCCCCCGAAGCCGGCGGTGCATCCGGAACGGACTGCGGCGGCTGGGCAGCGCTGCTGTCCGCCGCCGGTTTCCGCTCTGGCCGCTTCCAGCTGCCGTCTTTTCCCATGCGGAGCAGCTCCCACATGATCTCATCATCGCTCCGGGTATTCTGGCTGCGCTGCAGATCATCGGTCAGCTCGTCCATCACGCTTCGGCCATCTCCTGCCGGTTTCCATGTCGGCTCCAGCGCGGAATCTGCCGGACGGAGCAGATCCTCCGGCAGCGGGCTGTCGGCGTTCTCCGGTTTCTTCTTTTTCTTCCGGATGGGAGCTGCGATGTGCTCCGGATGGAGCGGAAAGATTTCCAGCGACTGCACTTCGTTGACCACACAGCCCAGCAGCTGCACACCGGACTTGTTCAGCTTTTCAATGGCATCCTGTATGACAGGCAGCGGGGTGGCATCGTGACGCACAACGAACAGTGCATGGTCTGCCAGCTTGTTCAGGCGCAGCACATCCGAGGAACGTCCCACCGAGGAAGCATCAATGATGACATACTCGTAGGGCTCCATGATTGGTTTCAAAAAGTCGAACAGGGCGGCATCCAGCGGCACCGCATCGGGTTCCAGCACCATCGGCAGAAGGTCCAGATAGCCGGTCAGCGAAATAACCGCTTCCGGCTCGGCAGATTCGCCTTTGTACAGGGCATTCAGCGTCCGGCTGTACGGCAGATCCTGCAAAAACATTCCGCCCAGGCGGGGAGCACGGGTATTCAGATCCAGCAGCAGGGTGCGCTTTTCCATATCGGACAGCTGCAGGGCCAGATTGGCCGCCACCGTGCTCTTGCCTTCTCCATCCTCAGCCGAAGTCACATAGAACCAGTGCGGCTCTGCCGTGGTGCCGAACCGGTTGATCAGGATATGCGCGGCCGAAGCAAAGTTCTGCACGGCATCGGCATCCGTGCGGTGCGTTTCGCTCAACAGCTGCATGTTCTTCTGGAAGTAGCTGTTGTCCTTGGGGATGCTGCCCAGAGTTTCGAGCTTCAGGACGTCCTCCACGTCCTTCACATTCAGCAGGGTGGGCCGCAGGAAAAACTCCAGCACCGCCAGACCCGCACCGGCGGCCAGACCCAGCACACAGAAGATCACCCACAGGCGGACGTATTGGCCGGCACCGCCGCCCGTTGTAGAAGATGCTTCCGGAGCATCGATCATGGCCACAGAGCCCATCATCAGCGTTTCCGGCAGGATCTCCTTGATGGCATCCACCAGCGCATTCATCAGCTGGACGCCGGCCTCGGCATTGTTCCAGGTCAAAGTAAGCAGCAGCACCTGCGTCTCATTGTAGCGGCTCACCTGCAGATTCTGAGAAACATCCTGTGTTGTGACCGATACAAGGCCCGAATGATCAATGGCAGTCTGCAGGGTGCGCTCGCTCTTCATCACAAAGGTCGCGGCGTCCATCATATCCAGGGTCTGATAAAAGGTGTTTGAACTCAGATAATCAGAATTATTGTATACAACGCCGTCTGCAGAGGGTTGGGAGGTGATCGCAACGGAACAATTGACCGCGTAGTTGGTACGGCTGTTCCGCAGAAAGGAGATGCCGCTGAACACGAATCCGCAGAAAAAGCCCAGCAGGCCCAGCACAAGGATCGTCTTCCGGTGTTTGAAGACGGTGTACAGCAGGTCACTGATGCGGATCTCGTCATTGTCCATTGTTTCTCACCACCTTTACGGTTTATTTTCGCTCTGGTCGAGGGTCTCGTCCTGAGCTGCAGCAACTTTCCGCGCCTTGCGGCGGCGTGCAAGGATGCTCCACAGGAACACCAGCAGCCAGACCACACCGGCGGCGACCACAGCCAGAACGGCCAGAGCCACCGCACTGCGCAGCGTAAACACCGGCACGGTCCAGTTCTGCGTACTTGCAGTATCCTGTACAGTGAACGGATATTTCCGGGCATTTGCAGAATCTGCCTTGCCGCGTACCACATAGTAGCTGCCCTCGGTCAGATCGGTGAACAGCTGGCCGGAATCGCTGGACGTCCAGCTCCGGATCAGCTGATCCTGCTCGTTGTACAGGGAGAGCTGTTCGCCCTCCGTATTGCTGCGCAGCACCGTATCCACGGCAGAGATGGATACCCGCAGGAGCCGGTTGGTGATGTCCAGCGTTGTGCTGCCTGCACCGTCAATGCGGCCGTCCGCAGCGACGATCACCGTGTGATCCGTGTCATCCGGACGGTAATTTCCCGGTGCCTGCTGTTCGCGGATAAGATAGGTCGTGCTCTTATCCAGATCGGTCAGACGGATCTGGCCCGCCCCATCGGTCGCCACTGTCTGGGTGGTGCCGGTGCGCCGGTTGGTCACCGTAAAGACTGCACCCTCCAGAGCAGAGGAGGTAAGCTCGTCCGTGACGTTCAGAATGATCCTGGTCTTTTCGGTATCGATCTTGTGCAGCTCCGGGTCGCTGCCGTTTTTCTTTTCCACTTCTGCATCCAGATCCTGCTGCATGGTGGTGTAGTAGTTGGGGGACGACTGCTGCTGCACCGTGTACCTGCCAAGATACAATTCCACGCTTTCGCCGTAGCCGGTTTCGTCACAGGTGATGGTATCCACCTGCTGGCCCTGCGTATAGCGCACCGTGCCATCCTTTGTGATGATATCTTCGGCTGCGATCACCCGGAAGGTGCCGCCGCCTACAGGCTGCTGGGTTTCGGCGTCGTTCATCTGCAGCCGGATGATGTTTTTGCAGGGAGCCACCCGGATCTGCACGATATAGGGCTCCGGCCAGTCGTACATGCGGTCCACATCGTAGTAGGTGTCCGCTGCCGCATCGTATCCTTCCGGCTCACTGAGCTGACGGAAGTAGTAGCTGCCCTGCCAGATCTTTTCCGGCAGATAGAAGGTGCCTTCCCCGGTGGTCTCATACTCCCGGTAGCTGATCTTTTCCGGGTAGTAGGTATTCAGGGTCTGCAGGCTGCCGTTTATCAGATGGGCCGTATCCGTGCGGTACAGCTCAAAGCGCACACCGGCTTCCTGAATGCGCCGCTCGGTCTCTTCATCGATCAGCTCGGCAAACACGGCGGCCTTAACGCCGTCCTCGTCGTAGCCGCCGCCACCACCGCCGCCGCCGGTCTGGATGATCTGCTGATCGTATCGTCCATCGCCGTCGCCGGGGTCATCATCGGCACCGCCATCGTGCCAGCCGTCGTAGTCATCGTCATGCCAGCCGCTGGACGCGGCCTCCTCACTGGAAGAGGAGGGCTCTTCGAGGCCGGTGTAATCGCTCAGAAGATAAAGGCCCAGCAGTGCAATGATCAGAAGCAGCACATACACAAGGGCGCTCATCATATCGGTTGCCGGCTGCCAGAAATTGTATTCTGCATCCGGATCCTGTCTGCGTTTTCTCGTTTTCATCCGGAGTGCCCCACTTTCAGGATCCTGACAAATTCATCCACCGACAGCGGACGGGAGAAGAGGTATCCCTGCCCTTCGGTGCAGCCGGCTTTGCGCAGCACGTTCAGCTGCTCGGTGCTTTCAATGCCCTCGGCCAGCAGATTCAGCCGGAGCGTGCGGGCCTGTGCAAAAATACCGGGCAGCACATCGGTCTTATTCTGCAGCGCAGCGCTGCGCAGATCCAGCTTGAGCAGGTCGGTGCCAAAGCCGCCCAGTGCGCTCAGCTCCACATAGTCGCCGTCAAAGCCGTCCAATATCACCCGGAAGCCCATCTGCTGCAGCTGTGCTTCCGTATCGCTCAGCGCACCATGGGTCTCCAGATAGGCAGACTTTGCAATATCGATGTTCAGATATTTTGGTGGGATACGGTACTTTTTGAGCATTTCGGAGAAAAACTCCGCCACATCGATGGCCAGAATATCCGTCTTTGTTACATTGACCGCGATGGGGACCGGGCGGACTCCCGCATCGATCCATACGCGGATGGTCTTGCATACTTCCTCCCAGATGTACTGGTCCAGCTTGGTGATGTAACCATTGTTTTCCAGCACCGGGATGAACACGGCGGGCGAGATCACGCCCAGCACCGGGTGGTTCCAGCGCACCAGTGCTTCGGCACCGACCACCCTGCGGGTGTTCAGATCATATCGGGGCTGCAGGAAGAAGGTGAACTCGTTCTTGCGCAGGCCATCCAGAATCTGCGGCATCAGTACGCGCTCGTTGAGGCCAGCACTTTGCACCGTCTCGCGGCTCAGAACGCCGTTGCCCGCATTCCTGGGCAGGCGCTCCAGCAGTTCCAGGATCTGCCGCACTTCGCGGCGGCTGCTGTAGCGCGCCTGCTCGTCGGTGGTGGGAATGACCGACTTGTGGAATTCTTCCAGAAACAGCCCGGTCTCACGATTCATGATAGTGCGCAGGACATTGTTTGTGATGTTGAAGAGGATCGACAGGATCACGCCTGCAATAGAGGTGTAGAATGCCGTGTTGATGCCGGCCAGAATGGACTGCACGCTGCCCAGTGCGGCTTCCACCGTGACGAAGCTGATGCCCCGCAGGCCCAGCAGCAGACCCACGAAGGTGCCAAGGATGCCCAGACCGGTCAGGGTGCCGGGCAGCTGCGCGATGACGCCTTTCCATGTGTGCAGCGCCAGCACGTCCTCATTGAGCACTTCGTCAAGATCGCTGACGATCTGCCCGGTCTCACGCTGATGCTGCACTTTTTCACGATATTCCTCAAACAGTCCGTCCAGCGTCTTCTGCTGAAAAAAGCGATCGATCTGCAGGGCCGCGACCCATGCGGAGCTGCCTTCGGTCTCAGACGCCTTGCGGATGCTTTTTTGGCCGTTCAGCAGACCGCCCGTAATGGAGATGGTCGGTAAAAGGCCGTGAATGCACCCGGCCAGTGCAATGATGCACATAAGACCAACGATCAGCGCTGAGAGCAGATCCGGGGAGTACGCTGCAAGTGCAATGCTGCTTAGAAGCAGCACCGCCACAGACAGGTAGGAAAACAGCTTCATATTTCCATCCTTCCTCTTGTTTTGAACGGAGAACCGTTTTCATAAGCAGTGCACACTGCCGGAACGGCTTTTTTGCCCATATCCATTCGGTGCACTCTGCTTACGAAAACGCTTCCAACCGAGCACAAAACACCTGCTCTTCCGAAAACGTTGCCCCAAACGGCCCCTTTATGTAGAAATAGACTGAATTTTTGATGTTTCAGATACACCCTGATAAAAATGTGCATTTTTTGAGTGTCAGGCTTTCATTTTACCACGTTCTTGGCGAAAGAGCAATCATTTCCGGAAGAAATTGGAATTGCGGAAGATCCAGCCATGGAGCGGGATTTTGGTGCATGAAAGCCGGCATCCTGCGTCTCTCACAGCGCAGCGCGCGCAGCCATCATGCAGCCGCTGCGGAAGACCGGATGGGGCCGCTGTGCGCCGGATAAAAAAATGCCGTGGATCCTTTGCAGGATGCACGGCAGAGTTGCTATGAAACAGGATGGGCCTTACGGTTCGTTTTTCCGGGCAAGGTCTCTGGTGTACAGGGCACGGGTGGCGTTGAGCACGGCCAGCACCATCACGCCCACATCGGCAAAGATGGCGGTCCACATGCTGGCCATGCCGACCGCGCCCAGCACAAGGCAGGCGAACTTGATGGCCAGTGCAAACACGATGTTCTGATACACGATGCGCAGGGTGCGGCGGGCAATGCGCATGGCCAGCGCGATCTTGGCCGGGTCGTCGTCCATCAGCACCACGTCTGCGGCCTCAATGGCGGCGTCGGAGCCCAGCGCACCCATGGCGATGCCCACATCGGCACGGGACAGCACCGGCGCATCGTTGATGCCGTCGCCCACAAAGGCAAGGTTCTCTTTGGGCCGCTTTGCGGCGAGCAGCGTTTCGATCTGGTCTACCTTGTCGCCCGGCAGCAGGCCTGCATGGTATTCATCCAGACCCAGCTCTGCGGAAACGGCCTTTGCCACGGGCTCGGCGTCGCCGGTCAGCATGACGGTCTTGCGCACACCGGCGTCCTTCAGGCCCCGGATGGCCTGTGCACTGTGGGGCTTCACCACATCGGCGATCAGCAGATAGCCCGCGTACCTGCCCTCAATGGCAACATGTACGAGGGTGCCCGTCTCGCTGACGGCGGGGACGTTCAGGCCCAGCTTTTCCATCAGGCGGGCGTTGCCGGCAGCAACGGTCCTGCCGTCCACCTTTGCGGTGACGCCGTGGCCGCCCAGCTCCTGCA
>OFMB01001046.1_pt1 | contig 13997 bp, 8 predicted proteins | sample 1541111 | NCBI WGS metagenome assembly OFMB01 (sample SAMN04209241, study PRJEB22552) | human gut metagenome | biome: gut; material: feces | host: Homo sapiens | place: USA: Oklahoma
GCGGTCTGGGCTTCGGCATCGACCGCTGCGCCATGATGCTCTGCGGCACCGACTCTATCCGGGACGTGATCCTGTTCCCGACCATGAAGCCGCTGGACTCTGACAAGAAGGGTTCCAAGGAAGTTTCGGCTCCTGCGGCGGCTGCTCAGGCGGCTCCCGTTGTGGAGGAAAAAATCGATTTTTCCAATGTGGAGATCGAGCCGCTGTTCCAGGATCAGGTGGATTTTGACACCTTCTCCAAGAGCGATTTCCGTGCCGTGAAGGTCAAGGAATGCGAAGCCGTGAAGAAGTCCAAAAAGCTCTTAAAGTTCGTTTTGGACGACGGAACCGGCACAGATCGGGTCATTTTGAGTGGTATTCACGAGTATTATGAGCCGGAAGAGCTGGTTGGTAAGACCTGCATTGCAATCACCAATCTGCCTCCGAGAGCGATGATGGGCATTGACTCTTGCGGTATGCTGATCTCCGCCGTGCATCACGAAAACGGCGAGGAAAAGTTGCATTTGCTGATGGTGGATCCTCACATTCCCGCCGGCGCAAAGCTCTATTGATTGCCCCCTGATCGGGTTAAAAAAGCCTCTCGTACACCAATCCGTACACCAATTTACACCAAGGGTGCACCACGGATGCCGAGAAAAATGTGCGATTGAATTTCAGCCTCGCAGAAGTGATTCTGCGGGGCTGTTTTTTTGAAAACTATATATTCAGATATGAGACTCGGTGAGAAATCACCGGGTCTTATTTTTTGCGCTCACTACGCCTACTAAACAGGTGCAGTGGGCGCTTTTTTGTTTTCTGGAACCGGCACAAAGAATTTTTTTGAAAAAGTGTGGGAATCTCGCAAAAAAATTCGGCAAAGAGAAAGTGAGAAGGCGAAAAGCCTTCCGGGAACCTTGAAAATTTCATATACATTCATCAGATACATTCCTTGAGCCAACAGCCAAATGAAGGTACGCCAAGACCCACCTGCCGCTAACGGTATCAGCGGGACACAAGGTGGAGAGCGACCCCGAAACCATTCTGAAATATCTGGCAGCTACGGATACGGCCACGACAGGCTTAGGGTATAATGATACTTTTCTACGGAACCGGCGGAGTACCCGGCGGGGGTGAGATTCCCATGGACCCGATTCGCTATTGGGCGTCTGATGACTTCCTTTTCTGCATTTAGGGTTCGAGGAAAAATGAAATGCAGCGACGAAAGCCCCAAAGGATGCTTTGAGGCTTTCGTGGATCAGAAATGATTCAAATTCAGAGAAAGGAGGAAAACCCCATGGAAAACTGTAAGGTGATCGCCATCACAAATCAGAAGGGCGGCGTCGGCAAGACGACGACCGCAGTCAATCTCGGCGTGGGACTTGCAAGCTCCGGCAAACGGGTTCTGCTGGTAGATGCTGACCCGCAGGGCAGCTTAACGGTGAGCCTCGGCGTAAAGAATCCCGATGAGCTGGATGTATCGCTGTCTTCCCTTATGCAGTCGGTCATTGATGATGAGCCGCTTGCGGAGGGTGCCATTATCCGGCACCAGGAAGGTGTGGATTTGCTTCCCTCGAACATAGAGCTCTCCGGTATGGAAACAGGTCTGTTCAATGTCATGAGCCGTGAGTATGTTCTGAAGAACGCCATCGACGGCATGAGAAAAAGCTACGACTACATTCTGATTGACTGTATGCCCTCTCTGGGCATGATGACGGTCAACGCGCTGGTTGCGGCAGACAGTGTGATTATCCCGTCTCAGCCGAATTTCCTGTCAACCAAAGGTCTTAACCTGCTTCTGCGCTCCATTTCAAAAATCAAGCGGCAGATCAATCCGAGGCTGAAGATTGACGGCATTTTGCTGACGATGGTGGATAACCGCACCAACAACGCTAAGGCGATTATTTCCTCGCTTCGTTCCGCCGTGGGAGAGAACATCCACGTGTTCCGTTCCGAGATTCCATTTTCGGTAAGAGCTGCGGAGTGCAGTCTTTCCGGAGAAAGCATCTTCTCCCATGACAGGAACGGCAAGGTAGCAGCGGCGTATGAGGCTCTGACGAAGGAGGTGACAGAGATTGAAGAGCGTACAAAAAATCGATCTGGGCCTGACCGGGTACGATGAGCTTTTCATGAATGACGCGGAGCGAAAGGAAAACAAGCTCCCGCGCATTTATGATATCCCTCTCTCGGAGATCGACGATTTCCCGGATCACCCCTTCAAGGTGAAGCTGGACGAGGACATGGATCAGCTTGTCCAGAGCATCAAGGAGCGCGGGATCATCACCCCTGTCACACTCCGACCGAAGGAAGATGGGCGGTACGAGATCGTATCGGGGCATCGCAGAAGGAAGGCCTGCGAGCTTGCCGGGTTTGATACCGTGAAGGCCGAGGTACGGGAGATGACCCGTGATGAGGCCATCATTCTAATGGTGGAATCGAACCTGCAACGATCCATAATTCTTCCCAGTGAAAAAGCTTTTTCCTACAAGATGAGGCTTGAAGCAATGAAACGACAAGCAGGCAGACCGTCTCAAAATAATTCATCCCCAGTGGGGATTGATTTACGAGGCAAGCAGTCTCTTGATGTATTGGGCGAAGAGGTCGGGGATAGTAGGAACCAAATTCATCGCTATATCCGCCTCACGGAGCTCATTCCGGAGCTTCTGGATTTGGTTGATGAGGGGCGCATTGCGTTCAGACCGGCGGTGGAGCTTTCGTACCTGCAAAAAGAGGAGCAGAGTGCCCTGCTGGAGCAAATCTCTTACGCAGATGCCACGCCATCCCTTGCCCAGGCCATTAAGCTGAAGCGATTCTCCCAGGACGGAAAACTGAATAACGAGGTCATCGAGTCGATTATGAGCGAGGAAAAGCCGAACCAGAGGGAGAAAATCAACATCAAGTACGCAGAGGCCAGAAGGTTTATTCCTGCCAGCGTTCCTTACGAAAAAACCGGTGATTATATTATGAAAGCGCTTGAGTATTATCACCGGTATCAGGAGCGGCAGAAAAGTCGGAATGACGCAAGATAAACCCTACGCCAAGGGAGCAGTGTACCCTTTTGACGCTGCTTCAGCGCCGTTTCCCCTCTCACACTCTCCCCCTCATTTACCGGCAATACCAGCTCAAAAGGAAAATATACAGGCGGCACAATTGAAGAAAGCCAAGTGCATTCGTACAATATGAGAAAAAACAGTCATTGGAGGTCATCCCATGAAAAAGAATCTCATGTTGTGCGCGCTCCTGCTTGCCGCATTGCTTTCCGGATGCGCCGCAGAGCCCTCTCAAGGCCAAACGGCAGGAAAGACACCGAAAGCTCCAACGCCACAGGAAGAAACGCCTGCTTCCTTTGAGCCGGTATCCACAGATTCAAGCGCTCCCACCAAAGCTCCGACAGAAGCCGCCAATCCAGCAGCTTGCATATCAAATGAGGACAAGCACGAAAGCAACCCTGCTATTTCTTCTGAGCCGGTAAGCGCACCCACGGAATCGAATGCGCCGGCATCGGAAGAAGCCAAGCAGCCACCCGTGCTTCCGGAGAAGCCGGAGGAAACAGAAAGCCCCACAGAGGAACCATCCGTTCCTGCGATAACCGAGCCGGAACCGACTCCGGAGCCCGAGCCCGCATTTGATATCGAGCACTGGATTTCTTACGCGAAAAGCACGGCGGCGAGCTTGGGACTGACCTTGGATAGCTCAGCAACCGATTGCTGGGACAATCCGATCACCGCAAAGCCGACCTGCATCTACCTGGAGCGAGACATTAACTCGCGCTTGAACAGATATGCGAAGGACGAGGAGATAACCGCTGTCTGTATCTGGTACGAGTGCATCGGCACAAGTAGCTACCTGATCTATATTGGGTACGCATAAGTATCAACAAATCATACACCGAAATGAGCGTCGTAGAGATACGGCGCTTTTTTTATGCCTTGAAGGAGGACAGAACGAATGAAGAAGATTCTCAAAAGAGGAATGTCGGGACTGCTTGCAGTCCTTATGGCATTCACCATGCTTGCAGGCTTTGGCACGACCACAGCCTTCGCCGCAAGCGAAACAGCGGAGTCCTATATGATTTCCTTCCCCCGTGACGGAGACGCTGCTCAGATTTACTCTGCGGACGCATGGGGTCACTCCGCGAAAACCTACATGAATGGCTGGGCAACAGGCTCCAGCAACTACACCACCCTGCACTGCATGGATTCCTTTGACGGAAAGGTGTGCTACTGCATCGAGCCCGGCCTCTCCCGAAATGTCGGTGATACCTATTACGGCTTCGGTGAGGATTTCTGGGATAACTATCCCAGCCAGTACAACAACACCATCCAGCCGGACGACATTAAGCTGCTGCTGGGTCGTATCATGCAGTATGGCTATCAGGGCAACCTTTCCACCTCGTGGAGATCGCAGAACGATTCCGATGCGGACAAGCTGGCACACGCCTTCGCGACTCAGCTACTTGTTTGGGAAACGGTTGTGGGCGAGCGCGATTCAGACTTTGACCATGTGAGCACCGGCGGCTATGACGAGATCCTGTCGCTGGTTTCCCCCAATCATCCGCTGTATAGCCGAATCATGGACTATTACGACAGCATCGAGTCCAGCGTGCAGAGCCACGCCGTTTGCCCGAGCTTTATGAGCAGAAGCAGCGGCGGCGCAAAGACCATTGAGCTTGCGTGGGATGGCAGTCAGTACATTGCCGAGCTCACGGATACCAACCGCGTGCTGTCACAGTTTACCTTCTCTGCCAGTGAGACGGGCTTTCATTTCAGCGTGTCGGGCAACACGCTCACTATCACCACCGATACGGCTCCCAGCGGCAATGTGACGATCTCCGCAAGCCGAAGCGCTTCCCGCTGCGGCGTTCTTGTTTGGACGGACTATAAGTACGGCCCCAACGGCGGCGTTCAGGATACCATCACCTATACGGCCTCCGTCAGCGACCCTGTAAGAGCGTTTCTCAAGCTGAAGGTCAGCTACGGCAGCGCCAAAATCATCAAGACCAGCGAGGACGGCAAGGTGGACGGCATTGCCTTCACCATCACCGGCGAGGGTGTCAATCAGACCGTTACCACCGACCGGAACGGTGAAATTCGCATCGACAATCTGATGCCCGGCATTTATACCGTCACCGAGCAGAGCTATGACAAGTATGTGCCCCAGGAAAGCCACCGTGTTACCGTGCTCGCCGGACAGACGGCGACGGTTTCCTTCAACAATGTACTCCGCCGCGGCGATCTGACCGTGACCAAGACCTCCGAGGACGGACTGAATCAGGGCGTGAAGTTCCACCTTTTTGGAACCTCTCTCAGTGGCCTGCCTGTAGATGAATTTGCTGTTACCGATGAAAACGGTGTGGCGGCTTTCAAGAATGTGCTTATCGGCACCGGCTACACGCTGGAGGAGATGGACACCGCCATTCGCTATGTAGTTCCCGACAGCCAGAGCGCCGCAGTGGAATGGAACAGCGTAACCAATAAGAGCGTTTCCAACATCCTCAAGAAGTTCAACGTAACAGTAACCAAGAACGACCGTGAAAACGGAACGGCGCAGGGCGATGCCTCCCTTGCCGGTGCCGCCTACGGCATTTATAAGGGCGATCAGCTTGTGGATACCTACTACACCGACGAGAACGGCCAGTTCATCACCGGCTATTATGTCTGCGGTGACGACTGGACGATTCGTGAGATCAGTCCCTCCGAGGGCTATCTGCTGGACAGCACCGTTTATCCTGTCGGTGCAGAGGCGGCCAATTACACCGTTGAGCTGAACGCTGCACCTGCTGTGGCTGTTGCCGAGCAGGTGCAGAAGGGCAATATCGCCATCATCAAGCACTCGGATAACGGTGATACGCAGATCGAAACTCCCGAAGAGGGCGCAGTGTTCGCCGTCTATCTGAAAGCCGCAGGCAGCTATGAGGCGGCAAAGGATACGGAGCGGGACTATCTGACCTGCGATGAAAACGGCTTTGCTCAGAGCAAGGACCTGCCCTACGGCGTGTACACTGTGCATCAGGTTTCCGGCTGGGAGGGTCGTGAGCTGATGAGCGACTTTGATGTGTTCATTGCCAAGGACGGCGAGACCTACCGCTACCTTATCAACAATGCCAACTTCGAGTCCTTCATTAAGGTCATCAAGGTGGATGCGGAGACCGGCAATACCATTCCCTATGCAGGTGCGGGCTTCCAGATCTTCCGTCCGGATGGCTCCAAGGTGGAAATGACCTTTACCTATCCGGAGGTTACCACCATCGACACCTTCTACACCAGCTTCTCCGGCATGCTCATCACGCCGGAGAAGCTGGAGTTTGGCAAGGGCTACTCCCTCAAGGAGGTCTCCGCTCCTTACGGCTATGTGCTCAATCATGAGGCGGTTAAGTTCGATGTGACCGAAGAGAATTCCACCGAGGAAAGCGGCGTGACAATCGTTGCAGTGAAGCTTGGCAACTACGCGCAGAAGGGCATCATCAAGATTTCCAAAACCGGCGAGGTGTTTGCCACCGTCACGGCGGCGGACGGAGTCTACCAGCCGGTCTATACGGTGCAGGGTCTTGCAGGAGCAACCTATGAGATCAAGGCCGCGGCGGACATCTACACCCCGGATGGTACGCTGCGCTGTAGTGCCGGCGAGGTGGTGGATACGGTGACTACCGGCGCAGATGGCATGGCGGAAAGCAAGCCGCTGTATCTGGGAAAATACGAAATCACCGAGATGAAAGCCCCCGACGGTATGGTCGTAAACAAGGACGCCCATACCGCAGAGCTTGTCTACGCCGGCCAGGAGATCGAGATCACCGAAACCGCTGCCGGCTTCTGCAATGACCGACAGAAGGCACGGATTTCTCTTTCCAAGGTGCTGGAGCAGAATAAACAGTTCGGCATCGGCATGAATAACGAGCTCTCCGCCGTGACTTTCGGCTTCTATGCCGCCGAGGAGCTTACCGCAGCAGACGGCTCTGTCATTCCGGCAGACGGGCTGATCGAGATTCTGTCCCTTGACGAAAACGGAAAGGCAGTGCTCAAGAGCGATGTTCCTTTCGGAAGCTACTATGTCAAGGAAATCAGCACCGACAGCCACTACATTCTCTCCGAGGAGAAGTACCCTGTGACCTTCGCCTATGCCGGGCAGGAAATACCCGTTGTGGAGCTTGCCGTCAATGACGGAAAGAGCATTACCAACGAGATGATCTACGGAGAGATCCACGGCATGAAGAAGGACGAGGACGGCAAGGCGCTGGCCGGGGCTACCATCGGTCTGTTCCTTATTGACGGCACCGAGCCTATCCTGACCACTGTTTCCGAAGAGGACGGTAGCTTCTCCTTTACAGGCATTCCCTGCGGTGAATATGTGGTTCGTGAAATCGCTGCACCGGAGGGATATGTGCTGGATGAGACACCTCATGCTGTGAAGGTGGACAAGAACAGCACTGTGGTCGAGATTGAGATCACCAACAAGCTCATTCGCGGCAGCGTTCAGCTGACCAAGGTGGATAAAAGCTATCCCGATCATCACCTGAGTGGCGCAGTCTTTGAGGTGTACCGTGACGGAAAGCTCGTGGATCAGATGGAGGAGCTGTCCGACGGTGTCTACAAGCTGGATCATCTGCCCTACGGCGATTACACGCTGAAGGAAACCGAGGCCCCCAAGGGCTTCTTCCTTGATGAGAAAACCTATAGCTTTTCCATTAAGGAAGATGGCAAAACGGTCATCGTGGAAAACGAGGCCGGAAAGGGCTTTGTCAACCAGGCACAGACCGGAGGCATTCGCATTGAAAAGACTTCAGATGACGGCGTACTGAAGGGTTTCACCTTCCGCGTGGAGGGCTCGGATATCACCGGCAATGCTTTCAGCAAGGACTTTGTGACCGATGAAAATGGTCAGATTCACATCGAGGGACTGCGCATAGGTGATTATGTGATCTCTGAGGTGTCCAACAAAGCCAACGAGAAGTATGAGCTTCCCGCAAATGTCACCGTAACCGTTCACGAAGGAAAGACGGTCGTTGCCAAGTTCCATAACAAGCTCAAGCCTGTTACGGATATCCCCAAAACCGGAGATACCACCAATATGCCTCTTTGGGCAGCACTTGCGGGCATCTCCGCAGTCGGCGCATGTGCGGCGGCTTTCTTTACTTTCCGTAAAAAGAAGGAGGTTGGCAAGCATGAGCGCTAAGGTTATCATCGGCATCGGTCTTGTGGTGTTTATCATCGCAGGCCTGATCGTTCTTCGCCTGAAGAACAGAAAGTAAAACGGCAAGGGGCGGTATCTTTTTACGGATGCCGCCCCGCTTATAAAAGGAGACGCTATGGAAGAGACAAGAAAAATCGGAGATTACTCCGTAAAGTATTCCATGTATATCGGGCACAAGGATATTGCTCTGGGCGAGAATCCCAACGCCGACAAGGATGAACGGTATATGTGCTGCTTCGTAGAGACCAACGCTATTTTCGAGCGCTATTCCGGGGTGCTGGTCAGCGACGATTTTGCGGAGATTGCAAAGGTGTTCGGGCAGCGCGTAGCGGACGCAGCCGAGGAGATCGTCCAGGAAAACGAAAGAGCCTGTCAGGAAGTCGGCATGAATGAGGAACTCATGGCAGAAAGCTGCGCGCCGGTTTCCTACGAAAATTCAATCGAGAACAAGGTGGTTGTCGTCAAGGGCAGCATTCTCCGGCCCGAGTTCCGTCATGCCAATCACCAGCTCATGCTGTGTACCGGCGGCTTTGGTGCGCAGGCAAATGCGCGAGGCCGTACCTGCTACTGCATTTCTCTGTACAACGGGAGAAAGACATCCTTTTACCGCACGGACTTTCTCGGTGTCATGGAGGAAAAGAAGCTTCCCGAATGGGCGCAGAAGGGCTTGGAAAAAGCGAAAGAGATACACGAACAGGAAAAGAAACCGCCCAAGGAAAGAGGTGAAGCAAGATGATCGAGTATGAAAAAAGAGCAATGATCGAGGCGGAGGACAAATATACCTTTCGCCAGAGCACGCAGATTTCCATGCAAACCGGGCTGATCGGTCACCTCCGGGCTGATATGGACACGGACGGCAACGGCTTTTTCAGCAGTTGGTTTGACTTCCGGGAGGAGCTGAAAACCGACGAGTTCAAGGCAGAGTTTGACGAGGTGATCAACTCTCTGCGTGAGGAAGGCGACATTCTTCATAACCGCAGGTCGCTTGCCAAGTACTGCTATTGCACACCCCAAAGCCGTATGCAGGGGGAACCGGGCTACTATGGCGTTCGTGTGGATACCGAAAAATATGCCTATCTTCTGCGCCTGAACCCGGACAGAGGCGAATACAACCTGTACTGCTATTGCTATCGCCGGGATTGGCTCGATCAGCACCTGAAGGACGCAGAGAAAGGAATCCGTTTTATTGACAGCCATTACAAGGAGCTGTTTCGCATTCCGGATGGCGGCAAGGTGAAAATCCACTATTCGTGGAATGAAGACCAGATTCGCACCTGCCGGTATATCGACGATTACCAAGTGGAGATCGGGAGCAACCTCTATCACATTTGCGAGTTTGCCGAGCGCATGGAATACGGCGGCCATACCTACGAGCCGGTTCGGGACAACCTGCCCGAGCGGTGCTACAGCGTTCTTTCCGGCAGCGACGAAATCATTATCATCAAGCGCGGCGAAAAGGGCTACTTCAAGACGGACATTCCCGTCACCGACAAGGACGAAGCCCGGAGCATCGCGAATGAGTATAATGCAAAGCTCGGCGTCAGCCGAGCGCAGGAAGAAGCAATGAAGGCCGGCTCTATGTTCGGCTTTCAGGTGCCCGCCGCAGACCCGAGAAATTATGACGCAGACGGAAAACCTGTGATGCCGAAGGACAGAGGTGATGCAAGATGAGTGAGAGCGATTATCGTATCTGGTCTAATGCCGACCTTGACTATGAGGAGTGGAAAGATTGGATGGAGGAAGAATATCCGACGCTTTCCGAGGACGAGCGCGTCGCCATGATGTATGAGGAAAATGGGCATTATCTTGAGGATGAACGCCTGAATTTGGACATCCAGCTTTCGCAGCCCATTCTGGTTGTTGCCGATTTGGGGCTTTGGAATGGCAGACGCATGGGCTATAAGGAAATTCCAAGCGGCAATATCCGTGACTGCCTTTATTCCGACTACGACTATACCACATGGTATGTGGACAAGAACGGAGATCTTCGGTGCGATGACACCCACCATGACGGCACAAACCATTATCTCTATCGGGTGTATAAGGACAATGTTTCCCAGACGCAAAAGGACCGGCTCAAAGAAAAAATCTACAGCGGCACAGCCACCAGAGCAGATATCGTCCGTGTCACCCGCAGGCTTGGCGATGAAATCGGAAAAGTGTACGGCTGGAGTTTTCCCACCCGGCAGAGAGAACGAGGTGAAGCGCGATGAACCATGCACTGCCGAGCAAAAGCTACATAGCCAGACTGGACTATTTGGCTTTTAACGGAAAAGTTTGCAGCAACGTTGAGTACAGCGATGAGCAGCGCTTTCTGGCAGACCTGAAGGAGTCGCTCTATCACGGCGAACCGCTGTGCGTCGTCCTGTACCGAGACCGGAACGGCAAGACGATTTCCCGTGCGTTCCTGAACGACCTGGATACACTGCCCAAGGGCCTTTCTGTAGAGGACGATCCTCACAGAAAGCTTCCGGAAACGACCCCAAAGAAAAAAGAACACGAACCTGCGAGATAAGGAGAAACTATGGATAAGAAGAAAGCCATCTGCGAGTATCTCCGTAAAAATCATATTGGCAAAGAAAATGCCATCCACAGCAAGGAGCTTGAAAAGCTGTTTCTGCTTGACGGACGAAATATTCGCCGCAAGATCAGCGCCTTGCGACAGGATGGCTTTCCTATTTGCAGCGATGAAACGGGCTACTATTACGCAGATAACCAGAAAGAGATCAATACCACCGTCTGCCGGCTGAATGAGCTTGTGACGAAGGTATCCAACGCCAGAACCGGGCTTTTATTTGCATCGATCCTCGGAGAGAATGCGCAGACCGTTGAGGTCACGATCAAAGTAAGATAAGGAGGGAGTTCCCATGCCGAGCAAATACAGAATCATTTTGGAGATGGCGTCCCAGACTGCCAGGGATATCGCCTCCAATGCCGACCGATATACCGATTTTCTGATTACGGCGGCAAACAACTACAAGTACAGCTTTAAGGAGCAGCTGCTCATCCATGCGCAGAAGCCGGATGCAACGGCGTGTGCGGAAATCGACACATGGAATAAACTCGGCAGATGGGTAAACAAGGGCACGAAGGGCATCGCCCTGCTGATCGACAGAGATGTTCCCTACAAGCTGAGACATGTCTTTGACATCTCCGACACCAACAGCCGTGCCGGAAGGAACATCACCCTTTGGCAGATGAAGCCGGAGTACGAATATGCGGTATCGGAAAGCCTTCAGGCCAGCTTCGGCGATGTGGAGGAGCCGCGAGATTTCCCGCACCTTCTCATGGATATTTCCGGTTATGCCGTGGAGGATAATCTTTCAGATTATCTCATGGAGCTGAACGCTGTCAAAGCCGGCAGCTTTCTGGAGGAGCTGGATGACACAAGCCTTGAGGCGTGGCTGAAAACCACACTGAAAAGCAGCGTCGCTTTTATGGCGCTCTCCCGTGCAGGTTATGAGCCGAGGCGGTATTTTGACCGAGAGGATTTTAGCCACCTCTTTGATTTCAACACCGTGGAGGTCATCTCCGTACTCGGTGCCGCAGTCAGCGATATTTCTGAGATGGTCATCCGTGAAATGGGCGAAACCGTCAAGGAAATGGAGAAGGAGGAAAAGCGGAAGATTCGCACATTTGCGCAGACCGACCCTTCTGCGTATCATAAGAACCGAACAGAAAACAAGGAAAGGAGCAACGAACATGGAACTGACCTATACGATGCAGGGAGATTATCTGATTCCCGATCTGACCGTGCCGGAGAGCCCGAAGCTTGGGAAGTATGGAATGCTGCGGCGGACATTCCTCCGCGAGCACCGGGATGGGATCTACACCGGGATGCTGCTGAACGGAACGCTGAACCGCCATCTGGAGGAAGTGGACCGGCAGGCACAGAAGATGCTGGACGACCTGACCGAGCAGATGAAGGCGCTGAACGGAGTGACGGAGCAGCTGAAGTCGGAGGATCAGATGCGGTGGGTGCAGATGATGAACTCCATTCGCCACTCGGCGGAGGAAGTGATTCTGAACGACCTGATCTACGCGTAACCCTTCCCACAGTTGAACAACAGCAGGAAAACATCGCAGAGGCGGAGGAAGAAAAGTCCTCCGCTTTTGCTATTTCTCAGGAGGACATCAATGCCATCCTGACACGGGGCAGCGGCATCCATCAGGGCAAATTCCGCATCTATGAACAGTTTCTCAAACAGGATTCTTCCGAGAACAATATCGCCTTTTTGAAAAACGAATACGGCATCGGCGGCGCGTATCCTGCCGTTTCCGGCAGAAATCTCGATGAAAGCCACGACGCCAAGGGAATCAAAATCAGCAGAGGCAGAATCTCTCAGCCCGAAGCAGAATTGCTTCTGCGGTGGAACAAGGTCGAGAAGCGGATCGGGGAGCTGATTCGCGCCGACCGCTATCTGAGCCAAGCAGAAAAGGACAACTATCCTGCCTACCGGGAGCAGGCAGAAGCTCGGAGGAAACGAGGTGAAATCTCTGAGGAGTTCCGGTCGATTGTCTATGATTATAACGACTTCGTGACGCAGCTCGGCGAGGAAAGCAAAACGCTGAACCTGTACTATTTGTCAAGCTGCTGGGGTGCGTTCAGCGTGGGCGAAAAGAAAATGCACGCCCGAACTGCGGAGGGTGACTTCATCCTCCCCATGATGCGCGAAGCAATGAATACGATCATTGCGGACAACACCCACCTGACCGCACGATGCGAAGCCATGCTGGAAGCATTGAACAGCGATGTGGCAAAGTCCCTTGAGCCGACCTTTGATGAGCTGAACCCTCCACCGGAGCCCCGGAAGGAATACCGCTATCATCTCGGTGATACGGTCTATATCGGTACGCAGGAATACGAACTTCTGTCTTTTGATGAGAAGAAGGTCGTTCTCTTTGATATGCAGTTCCCACTGTTTAACAAGGAACTGACTCGTGAAGAGTTCGATAACCGGCTCAAAGAAAATCCGCTGAATGACAAGCTGCTGCAAATCGTGGAAGAACCCCCTGTCGCAGACAATACGAAGGCGAGAATATCCCTTGACACCGGCAGCAACAAGGTTCACTGGATCTACTTCAATCCCGATGCAGATGCAGGCGGACAGTATGTTTCCGGAGATCTTGATTTCTCTGTTTTTGAAGAGCTTGTCGAGCAGTATGACATTGCCAGCCATCCGGAAAACGCCGCCGACTTCCGAAATGACCTTGAAGAAATCTCGGATCAGTTCCTTGCGGACATCAATACTCCGTTCTTCATGGAAGCTGAAAATGACTATGAGATGGACTGCGATTATATCGAGTTCACGCCGGAAAACCTCCTGAAGATTCACGAGGATATTCTGTCTTTAGAGGCAGACCGGGAAGCAGCGCGAGAGACTGACCGATATGAGGCGGAGTTTGGTGCGGACGGCACACGGGTATTCAGAGAAACGGAAGATTTGGCAGAAGATGATTCCGGAATTGAGAGTCTAACGGACGAAGAACTGGATGCTCTGCCCATCAGCACCGTCAAAGACGGCGAGGTCGTGACCTACCCCAATGCGGAGGCCTTGCTGGATGACCAGAAAGAATCGCTCACCCCACCTCCGCAGGTGAAAAGATCCTCCGGGGTTGCGCCTCATGTGCTGCATCCGGAAATCAACACCGAGTACCGAACCAACTTCCAAATCGAGAGCGATGATATCGGCGTGGGCACACCGCTGGAACGGTTCTATCACAATATCCGTGCCATTCAGCTTCTGAACAAGCTGGACGCGGAAAGCCGGCTGGCAACACCTACGGAGCAGCGCGTGCTTGCCGACTATGTGGGCTGGGGCGGTCTCTCCGAG
>OFMB01001048.1_pt1 | contig 13994 bp, 17 predicted proteins | sample 1541111 | NCBI WGS metagenome assembly OFMB01 (sample SAMN04209241, study PRJEB22552) | human gut metagenome | biome: gut; material: feces | host: Homo sapiens | place: USA: Oklahoma
ACTGCGGGAACGGCCTATCCGCTCAACGTGTTCGGCTGAGATCGGAAATCAACCAATTCGTGGGTGCTAGCCAAGCCAAAGCAACCAAAGCAATCGACAAAACCGCAGCTAAACCACCATTTACCGCTTAATCCACGAAGTCTCGGGGCGGCAGATAAGTCGCGCGTTGTTGTAGGCCATGTCGAGCGTGAGGCAGGTGCGCGCGGCGTAGAAACCGTCCTCGCGCTGGATGGTCAGCGCCAGCTCGGGCTTGTCGCCGGTCAGGCACAGCGGCAAGAGCAGCTGGATCCGGCCGCCGTAGAACTGCGGCACGGCGAGCGTGTAGTTGGCGGCGGCGCGGCGGGCGGCTTCGACGACGGCGCCCTCAAAGGCGCGACGCAGCAGCAACGAGTTACCCTCCCCCATCAGACTGGCGGGAATACGCGTCAGGTTCTCCTCATCGCCCAGAATGTGGTCGATCTTGGAGCGGATAGGCAGGCGGTAGTCAAAGACTAGCTCGGAGGGGTCCTCGGCAAAGCGCACGCGGCACGGCAGGTACTCAAACGAGACCAGCATGGGGTCGCTCTCCTTAAAGAAGCCCTTCAAAAACCAGCGCTGGCGCGCGTCGGGCTTGGTGTTGGGCTCAAACAGACCGTAGATGGTCTCGTAGCGGCGCGTGTACAGGCCGGTGTTGAATAGGCAGCGGTCGTCGTCGAACACCAGCGGCAGGTTGGACGGCGCGGTCTGGTCCACGTCGCGCTCGGTCAGGAACACCGCGCGGCTAAACGAAAACGACAAGTAGTTTCTGAGGATGCGGTTCCCGGGACCCCAGTCCTCGGGATCGGCGAGGTCGACTAGGCGGTCGTAGCAGGGCTCGGGGCAAAACGCAAAGTCATAGACATTGCTGCACAGGGTGCTAGGGAGTTCCATGTGGCGTCCAATCCATTCAATAACTGGCGTGCGGATGCTTAGATTCTATACGTGCGACGGGTAGCCCGTGTCCACAACGCAACCGCGGCGCAGCTCTTCGGCTAGCTCGCTGTTCGTGCGGCGACTGGAAACGAGGTCCTGGATCCACGCGTGGTACTGGTTGTCTTTGGGCTCGGGGCTGTCGGACAGTACGACCGGAGTGCCGGTGAATCTTAGGACGGACAACGCAAAGACAAGGCTGGTGCGTTTGTTGCCGTCCTCAAAGATGTGGTCCTTGACCATGTGATCGGCCACATAAGTGACCTGGTCAAAGATGTCTGCGAAGCGATCAGCCGGCGATTGGCCGAATATCGTACAGAATGCACCTGCAAGCACGGACTCGACGCGTCCAAGCTCAAGCGCGGCCCGGTCGCCTGTGGCGTCGGTTGTATAGCAGCGCCCGACCGTCATCAGCGTGCTGTGCAGGCGCATCACGGCTGCGGCCATATCTTCGAGCGAACCGGTATCATCGAGCACGAGCGGCGCGAACGGATGCGCTCCCCGCTTCGTGTCCGCCATCATGAGTTCTCCAAGAGCCTGAGCGCGTTGGGCATGTTCGAAATGGTCAGCCGAATAGCTTCGTCGATTGACGTGGTGCCGCCGAGCAAAATCGGTGATGCTGAATTTGCCACGTGCGCAGTTGAATGATCTTCTTGAGCAACGCAATCAGCGCCGTCATCTTGTTGAACATAGCTCCAAGGCATGTCTGAATCCTCTATAGCTTTACAGACGAAATAGCCTGCGAGTCGTACTCCAGAGCAATCGGTTGCCAGACGAGGTCTTCGATGGTGCAGTTTAGGGTGTCTGCAAGCGCCAATGCCGAGGAAACCGAGGCGCGGCGTAGGTCGAGCTGGTTCTGCTCGTAGAGTTGTATGGCGCGAAGCTTAACCCCCGATTGGGCGGCGAGCTGTTTTTGCGTTAGTCCGGCAGCCTTTCGTGCCGCCTTGAGGCCCTTTTTGTCTGCCTGGGCGTTGTTCCATTTTTCGATGACAATCTGGGCGAATTTATCTTCGGAGGCCTCGTGGAGCGGATGGTACGAGCCGATGATCCAATCGAGCGGAGCGACTTCGAGTAGCTTATTAAAGCCCAAGCTGCTCATCCATTGCGTATAGGCCATAACCCACCCCGCCCAATATTGAGGCGAACGGTCGAACGGATAGGTCTCCCTACATCTGACGGGGGTCAGTCCCGCATGGGCGATAATATCGCGCGCGAGCTCGTCGCCCGCCATGCCGCAGACGACGCGAGGCATACCGCGCTCAAACTGTTTCATCTCAAGAGCGTTCGACAGGATCGCCGTCAACTCGGCTGGAGTCAGCCCTTGGTCACAGAGAGCAAAATCGACCGCCTCGCCCAGCGTTCTCATTGCATCCTCGAGATACATCTCACTGTAGGCGTGGGTCATCGCCCGTCATCCCCTCTCGAATGATATCGACGATACGTATTCCCTCAAACGGGTTTTCGGCAAGGAGCTCCCGATACTGCGCCCTTGCCGCTTCATCTCGTTCCTTGGCCAATGGACCATACAGAGCTTGCTGCGCACGTTCAAATCCAGCAAAACGAATGCTCTTAAACGCACGCTCGCTTTTGAGCACAATCTGCTCCCCCAGGTTACCGAGCCTCATAGATCGTCCAAGCTGATCGACGGTGATCGTATTGTTTACAAAAGCTCTGGCATAGCTAAAGTACGAGTCGTCCGCACGCCACCCCCTTATTACGTCGCAAGTGCTCGTCTGAGGTAGAAAGTGATCATGGAGATATTCGCACGCCCCCGCGGCAATGGCGGTATCTTTGCGAAAAGAACGATGCTCAACGAGCAACGCTATCCAATGCAGGACGCAATATTGCGGCGATAGCAAGTCGAGAACTTTGAGATCGGCTATATCGAGTTCATAGCGATTCGCAAAGCCATCGGCATCGCGCGAGCATGCCCATTCCCTTGCAAGGTCGAGGCTCTCTGTGCAATAGAATCCCTGTCCATAGTCGTTATGGATTTTCCCCAGGCCAAGCTGGGGAGTCTCAATGATTTTCCGAGAACCATGCCACAGTTCCACGCGAGTCTCCTAACAGGTATCGCTCTAGCGATAGTATAACATACTATCGCTAGAGCGATACCTGTATTCAAATAGCAAGAGGGTGTCTGGAACCGAGTTTGAGTTCAATACTGGCTTCTAAGGCTCGCCGAGTCCGGAAGTATGCGACAAAATTCAGACTTGCTGATCACGCCGGAGCACACTAACGCCTCGTCCTGCTTACAGAGCTTCATAGACACGCACCTCATCTTGCTCGATGCTTTTGCGGAATGCCGGGCGCATGTGCTCTGGTGGGTTGGTGACGATATCAACCTTTCGCCCAAGTTCCTTCTCGAGCTCATAGGAGAGTTCGTAAAGCGTGCCGAACGTCATGGTGTTGCCGCAGACTAGGCGCAAGTCAATATCGCTATCGGGCGTTTGCTCGCCTCGGGTAAATGAGCCAAATAAATAGGCTTCGCTGACGTCGTATTGAGCCAGCACGCGGGAGGCGACGGTGGATATTTCGGAAGGCGAAATCATGGGATATTTTCCGTTCAACAGTAGAACGTCAGGGGGCCAGCGCCGAAACCGCCGGTCCGGCTTTTTGGCGTTCTGCAAGCTCGAAGATAAACGGAGCGTTTGATCTAACAAATTCTGTCAAGAAATTGAGGTCATCAGCAGTAAATCCTTCAACGTTAAACCATTTGACCGCAGGCAAGAAGCATTCCGCATGGTCAATGCCAAGGTCAACCGGACGCTCGACGGCTACGCGAACGGTCCCGTCATTTCTTGTCTCGGAGTAGGCAAACTGAGTGCCGTCATCAAGCTGAACATAGCTCCAAAGCATGCTTGCCTCCTTATGTTTACATCCGAGTATAAAGAGCAGACTAGAAGATTTGGATGTTCTTTGTAGAACGAGTTTGTCAAAAAGACATTTTTTGAATTCATGCAGACTCTCCGAAAAAGAAAATGCCTCCAACCCAAAGAGATTGAAGACATCCTCTCAGTGGGCTTTCTTTTGATTCCGTTTGTCGCGCCCTACGACCAATTTCTGATTTAAGTATGCCCAAGTAATGAAGGAAATGAGTGAGGTATCGAAAATGAATTTGGCAGAATTAGGCAGAGTCAAATAACGAATGCCTCGTGCTATTTCTACCCCTCGTTCGGAAGCAGAAGCTTGGTATATATCTGGAAGACAGTAAGAAGAAATAGGTCTTCCATGGTCTCGATTCTCTCGTCATCGAAACCGCCGGGGCACCCGTAGTATCTATTGTTGGCCTCGTCACCAGAGCCGTAGGTTGCCGCGTAGAATGCAACGGTCGTCGCGAACCGGCAGGCCTCTATCTCGGGGCTCGATTCGAATTGATATTCATTTTTTAGATAGGAAATGGGGGCGAAGGAAGCGTCCCTCGACTCGAAGGCCTCGGAAAGGACTTTACGGATAAGATAATCGTACTCCAGGGTACAGCTATCAGGGGGCAGGAACGAAGAGTCCAAGCACTCAGGAAGAAGGTCAACCCGAGGTGCTGGCAGTCTCTCCCCCGCATACCTTTCCAGGCTGCGAAGCACGTATTTCCCGTCATCATAAAGAACAGGTTCATCTTCTGAGAAGCGGTCACGGAGGGCGGCTTCGACTGCGGCGATGCAACGGACGAACAGGTCATTCTCTTTCCTGACCCGCAAGTCAATATCGCTGAATTTAAGAACCAGATTCTGCACCTCCGGCACAAGGCAGCAGAATTCCCAATACATCTTACGTGAATAATGGAAAAGAGCATTGTGCATGGCGGCGACAGCGCAAAGCGGAATTAAGCCTCTGTCTGTGTAATACTTCGAGATAAACTCGACCGCCTGCGCCTTATTCCCTTCGGCGTGTCTGCGTTCGTCTCTTTCGTCCTGGCGGCGCTCGAATTCTTCCATGCGCTTACTCTGGCAATACTGTTTGATGCCAATGATGGCTGTTACAAGTAAAGAGATAACCGCGCATATTAATTCAGCCCATTCGTTACACTTCACAAGATGCTCCCAGAATACTTAATGATGTTGCAATTCTATATACCAAGCAATTCTACGCATGGGACGTAGACTTCGACTGCATCAGCCGGGTATACGCAAAAGAGGGGTTATACCATACTGCTCGCACTAAAAATGAACTCAGCGAATTTTAATCCGCCTTGTGCCCGACCATGATCGCCGTATTGCGGAGCTCCGTGTACTGCCGATATTGTGCTTGGGCACCGGAGCCTACATAGGTCCCGGTGCCCTTATTGTTGCTTGTGGTCTGCCCCACTTTATTGTTAATTCTTTTCTCGCGTATATTATCCCGGGTCTCGTTGTCACGATTCGGCCCATGGCTGCGTCCGTATGGCCTCTGCCTTCGATAATTGGACGCCTATACGCAAACAAACAAATAGCTATCCTTGTGGATGTCCCTTTCTTCCAACAGGCAGCTATCTCAATAGCGACATGCGGCAGCTAGAAGCACTGCACCAAGCAGGAAAAGCATCACGGAAGCGGGGGTCCAGCAGTTGTCGCCGGTCTTGGGGAGCGTCGCAGTGGTCGCGGTGGCAGCCTTGGGCTTGGAGACTTTGGCGGACGTGGTCTTGGTTACTGTCGTTGTTGTCTTGGTTGTCGCGGCCGCGGGTTTCAGCGCGGGATTTGTCGTGGGCTCCGTGGTGGGCTTTCCGGCAGCGGGGTTAGCATCGGCGGCAGGCGCGTCCGTCCCGCCGCCCGGCACGTCGCCCCCATCGGTCTCCCCTGCCGGAGGCGTGGCGACATCGGGCTCAATCGCCACATGCGGTGCCACCGCACCGGAGACATCCACCACGCCACTAGCACCAAAGGCCCCGCCGGCAGGCGCCACAAACCGCGCAGACACAAGTGACCCGCCCGTGTACGCAACGCCGCCATCGGCACCGGCCGAATCGAGCCACGAGGCATCGACGGAAAGCCGGCAGCCGGCCGCGCCATCGCCAAGGCCCGCGTCCTGCAGATACACGCCGTGGGCGCGCACGCCCGTCCCGGACCCGGCGCCCGAGGCAACGACGCGTCCGCCGCCGCGCACGGCCATGTCGCCTGCGATCACGCCGGCAACCGCCTCGTCAGTAATATCGGCCCCGTCCGCCCGCGCATCGACGGTGCAGCCGTCCACCACGATCGCCTGTGACACGTGGATACCGCACTGCGAGCCCGTCGCCGTCAGGGTCCCGGAGCCGCGAAGCGTCAGGTTGCCCCACACCTCCATGCCGCACAGCGTGATGTCCGCATCGGGCGCATGCGACTCCGTCACGGAGTTCTGCCCGGCAAGCGTCAGCACCAGGTCGCCTTCGGCGCCGATGGCCTCGCCCGCGTAGCCGTTAAGCTCCAGGTGGTCGGCATCGGTCCAGGCCCAGCCGGGGCCCGATACGCCCGGCTCGTAGTACGTCGCGCCCGCGATGATGAGGCTCTCCGCGCCCGCGGCATAAGAAGGCCCGCCCAGCAAAACGCATAGGCAGGCCATGGCGGTAAACATCTTGCAGTCCCTTTTAATGAGAAGGCAAATCGCTATAACCGAGTTTGTCCGAACATCGCGTAAGGCATGAGTCAGGTCGAAGGTGTTCATCGAGACGACAGGGACAGAGATACCTTAATAGGTCGTCTCGATCTGGGCGAACCCCTCGTACCTAGGATCGACGCACCTCGATAGAGAACGCGGGGGCGCAGTTTGCCGCATTTCGCTCATCGACAGTGTTGGGCCATCGCTTTAAGGAACCTGTCGATGAAAAGGAAGAGTCTGGTAGCGTATGGCCACACGCAGGATCTACCGGCGAGCACATTGCGCAACCTTTTGCAGAGCAAACCGCTGCCAGGGCCTGGTTTGGAGACGATATTCCAGCCTAGGATGGGAGGCAATCATCATTGCGCAGCTAAATCTCCAACAATGTTGAACAAATAGGATGTCATTTGCTTGAAATCCGGATAGCTTTGGTGGTGTCGATATTAAGGGAGCTATCGGAACAGCTCATCATGGCTGCCGGTGCGTTCAAAGAAAGCTACCTCTTCGTTTGATGACCATATGACAAGCCAGTCGCCAGAGTTTGCTACATGACATTCGTTTCGCCCTGCCCAGTTGCCGCTTAGCCGGTGCATATTATGACGTCGTTTTAATATGTCCATTGACTCGGGTGTATTCTGTAGCACCAGGTCAATTAGCTTTTGAAGCTCGGATAGATCCCATTTACGGCGCCTTGCTTTTTTCTTTAAATCGCGGGAGAAGGCTGCAGAGAACTCTGCGGTTAACGTGCTCATTGTGCCATCGCCGCAGCGATAAGATCGGCGCCATTGTCAAAACGTCCTTTTTTGCCAGATGCAAGAAACGCGTCCCCCTCGCGAATGGCCTCAAGGCTTTCGGCATTGGGCTCCTCAGGGGCAAAAGTCAACGGGATGCGATGGGTGTTGACCATTTGCTTGAAGAATGCGCGCGTCACGGACGACAAATCAAGTCCATAGTAATCAGCCACTTCTGCTGCCTCGCGTTTGAGGTCATCGTCAACCCTAATGGTTAATGTTGAGCTTGCCATTTTTGGACCCTCCAATCGTGTGAGTGCAACCTTAGTATAACGCACATACACTAGTAGATTATGTAATTACAATCAATTAACTAAGCCTTTTAGTGGTACGGCACCTCATACATTGCATGCAGTAAAAAGGCAACGCTCCCTTTTGAAAAGCGTTGCCTTTAAAGCTTCTACAGGGCTCTTGTATTGCAGCTAGGTATGCCGCACGCCCCAACAGCGATATACGGCACCTAGAAGCCCCAGTCCCAACAGGAGTAGCGTTAAGGACGCGGCGATCCAGTTGGTGTCGCCGGTCTTGGGGAGTGCCGCCGTTGTCGCGGTGGCGGCCTTGGGCTTGGAGACTTTGGCGGTCGTGGTCTTGGTTACTGTCGTTGTTGTCTTGGTTGTCGTGGCCGCGGGTTTCAGTGAGGGATTTGCCGTGGGTCCAGTGGTGGGCTCTCCGGCAGCGGGGTTAGCATCGGCGGCAGGCGCGCCCGCCCCGTTGCCCGGTACCTCGCCTCCGACGGTCTCCCCCGCCGGAGGCGTGGCAACATCGGGCTCAACCACCACATGCGTTGCCACCGCACCGTTGGCATCAACCACGCCGCTGGCACCAAAGGCCCCGCCGGCGGGCGTCACAAATCGCGCGGACACAAGCGACCCGCCCAAGCACGCAACACCGCCATCTGCACCGGTCGCATCGAGCCACGAGGCGTCGACGGAAAGCCGACAGCCGGCCGCACCATCGACAAGGCCCGCATCCTGCAGATACACGCCGTAGGCGCGCACGCCCGCTCCGGACCCGGCGCCCGCGGCAACGACGCGCCCGCCGCCGCGAACGGCCATGTCGCCTGCGATCACGCCGGCGACCGCCTCGTCCGAAATATCGGCCCCGTCCGCCCGCGCATCGACGGTGCAGCCGCCCACCACGAGCGCCTGCGAGACGTGGATCCCGCACTGCGAGCCCGTCGCCGTCAGGGTCCCGGTACCGCGAAGCGTCAGGTTGCCCCACACCTCCATGCCGCACAGCGTGATGTCCGCATCGGGCGCATGCGACTCCGTCACGGAGTTCTGCCCGGCAAGCGTCAGCACCAGGTCGCCTTCGGCGCCGATGGCCTCGCCCGCGTAGCCGTTAAGCTCCAGGTGGTCGGCATCGGTCCAGGCCCAGCCGGGGCCCGATACGCCCGGCTCGTAGTACGTCGCGCCCGCGATGATGAGGCTCTCCGCGCCCGCGGCATAAGAAGGCCCGCCTAGCAAAACGCATAGGCAGGCCACGGCAACAAACGCAATGTAATGACGGCTGGTGTAGGACTCGGCAGCAAACATACCCGCTCCGATCTTCGCAGGAGCCAATAGAATGTGCACCAGAAAATGCCCTGGTAGCAGCAGCTATTAGTTTAGCGAGATCAAGCCGTAAACAAAGAAAATGTCCCTGAGCAGCGCCAATAATTAGGCGTAAATCGTTTTGTCAGTCGGTGAAAGGAGATTATGCCTAACATAATCGCGTAGGCCACCAAGAGCACGCCCTTTTTTCGCGTGTTTCATGACAATTTGGATGGATTTAAACAGACTTTCCGGTAAGGCCTCTTGCCCCATCATTCAGCACTGCACGTGGAAAGTCTTTACTGGAGTGCTTTTTTGACAGCGTCGTAATCCCATTTGAGTACACCATCTTTCCAGCATTTCATAGGAACATGATTTCCTTCGAATCTAACTTTTAAAGGGCATTTCGACCTAGTGACGCGCGCGGAGTTGTACAGAACAACAATGTCAATGCCGGCCTCAACGGCTTTATCGCATTCGTACTTAATGTAGCTACGATAGTCGATGCTATGCAAGCGATCGCAGCTCGAAGTTCCCGAATCATAGCTCCCACAGTACTGGCAGCTTCCTTTAGTTACTGTGTCGGTCGCATCCCCAACGATAAGTACAAATCGTTTGGATCCGTCCATTCTCTTTTTCAGAGAGCTCTTTATGCTGCATGGCAAACTGGAGTCGCGCGACTGCTGTAGGTCGTGAGCGTCCGGGAACGAAAGCCCCCAATAATTACTGTCGTTCCATTTATGCAGCTGCTCGACCGCATCTCGATCACCGTCCCAGTCTGCGGCGATGTAGGTTCTTGTCCTATAAACCATCTTTCTCTCCAATCCTATTGTTCCAGGCCTCTGCATAACCGTTAACCTCGAATAACCTCATGCGTGCAGCGGTCTTCTTCGTTAACACGACAACAACGCCTTCCTTAAAATGATGCTTCGAAGCCCTCAGGGTGCAAAGCATGCAACGAAGAAGATCATCCTCTGAGGGTTTTCCGTTTTCGAACCTTGTTATTCCAGACCCCAACAACGGAAGTACGATTCGCCTGCCTGCATACATCCGATCGAGCTCGTCCCACATATTGAGCAAGCATTCCTCATACTGACCACGACGAAGATAAGCACGATTCACTTCATCCATATGGGTGAAGGCGAGCATGGCGAATCCGTCGCAATCCTTAATAGTGCCGAGAGGATAGCAAATTCGGCCATCCCCAGCCTTATAGGGTTTCAGCAAACTCGGTTGCCTTTCTTCGACAGCCTGCTTGAGAGCGTTCCGGTCGGCATACTTCTCAATAAAAATGCCGTTAAGGGAATTTTTTGAAATTACCCTGTCGTCAACCTTAATGTCGAAATATTCATTGAACGGAATGACCTTAACGCCCTCAGTACAAAAAAGGTCGTCGACCACAATGTCTACGTCCATTCCGTTAATAACCAAATGGACTCCGTCTTTATTGTGATGGTATGTGACAATCGCTGCGAAGAAGGCCAGTAAGACAAATAGGATGACGAGCACAAAGAGCCTAAACGGGCATCCCGAATCTTTCGGAAGCAGGTCGATGAGAGACACGCCCGCAACTCCCATAATCGTCGAAATTGCACCAATGATTGCAAACGACCATTTAAAAGACTTTTTTACGAGCGACCATGTAACTATATGAATAATTTGTTTTAGCAAGCGAACTCTTCCACAGACGAAATTAAATGCTGATTCCATCTTAGCCTTTTCGCATTCATCTAGTTTGCCAATTTTCCTCATGTAGCCTGCTCATTTTTGTACCCCAAGAAGTAACAAATTGGTTTTAATACGATGGGATGCATCAGCAGCTGCTCATAGGCCCCTCCCATATTGCCGATAATCACTATTACTAAGTACTTCTAGAGCAATCTGAGGGTACGATCTGACCTTTTGAACTTTGGAATAGAAGAGCATCATCTTCCCCACTATGAAGTCGCAGGGGCAACACATGGTGACTTCCGGCTTCACGTTACCGTCTATTTAAGAAAGCTCAATCGTGCTCTTTGCAACCTCAATACCGGGTGCGTATTTCTGCACCAACGCGTCCAAAATCACTCGGTTGCCTGGAGTCATCTTTGGGGAGGCGACGATCTTCATCGAAGAAAATGCTTCGTCTGAGATAATCAAATCGTAAAAGGAAGGAATTTCGGGATCGCATCTATCAAGTATGACCTCAGTGGCCCTCTTAACTGCTTCAACATCACCCTTGATTACAGAGGCGATGCCCACAGGAACTGCCGTCAAAACATATCGCCATTCGTTTTGGTATGACCAGGCAGTAGCTTTGTGAATCCCAAGTGTGTTTAAATCGGCTTCTATCCAGCCGTTTTCGCAGTTACGGATCAACTTTGGAAACAGAAGCGACTTATCGTTCGTATACTGGACTTCATGAAGCATCTCAACGCTTCGGGCCATTTCTTTAAAATGATATTTTTTATCCCAAAAGTCTTCGAGCGGCAATTGAAGTCCATCAAACTTGTCACCAGGAGTATTCAAAACTGCGTCACTAGATAGCTTACTTAGGCTCTCGGTAGACACAGAGTAGCGCTTAAACGGATGGCTCTTCATCTGGATTCTTACTCCACATTCAGCTCCAGCATACTCGCGCCACATGGGGATGCTCTCCTCATCAGAAGAGGTCCAACAACTGACGAGCTTCATTTTTCCAAGATTTTGAGAGTCTGCTGAACGCTGTTCTTGTGGGTCATCAACCTTATCTAACCGGCTGAACCTGATAGTTCGATTATGCAGAATCAAGGCCAGCGTATCTAGGCTTGCATAATGATAGAGAACGGCGGGTGCTTCCATGTTTGGCTCCTAGCTATAACAATGAGTCCATATCACTGTTCATCAAAATTTATAGACATGATTACGAAAAATCAATCAGTGCCAAACTGTCCACGTACCTCCCCCTCCCCTCCCCAACTTTGTCCAAAAAGTTCGCAGTTGTTGACTGGTGTTACCGTAAAATAACCCCACATACGTATACACGGAGTGTTGGCCTGGCGCCGCCTCCGGGCCTTGGCGCCCACCTTATCGAGAGGCACCGCTATGAAACGAGTCTTTTACCTCTCGCTCTGCGCAGTTCTTTGCGCATCCATGTTTAGTGCAGCAATACCTGTAAGGGTTATAGCGGAAGAAGAACGGCGGCAAGAAAACACCTTGGAGCAGTCTGAGACTGGCGCAGCGGACAATTCGGGCGGCAGCATGACAGGCGACATCGATACAAGCGAGATCGGCAATGAGTCCATCAAAAATGATTCCTATCTCGCTAATCCAATTTCACATCAGGCGGAACCTCAGGTTTCCCTAGCTTCCGACATGTCTCCTGATTCGGAACAAGCCACAGAGACCGCAGTAAGTGGATATCAGCACAGCGATAGCGCCACCAGCGGCAGTGTCACCCTCACCGTCGAATGGAACGATCCAGTACTTGGACAGCCAACGACTTTCCACGTGAGCGCATTTGGTGGCAGTGGCAGCTATCTCTTCCGCATGGATGCTCCCTCGTACTCCAACCCCAATGAGTACGTTTACGAGTCGGTCGCCGACCCAAGCCGCGGAGAGTGGACAAAGTACACCGACGCGTGCGTTAGCCACGACTTTACGTTCACAATGACGGCTACTGGATCATATAACTTCCGCTTTTACCTCATGGATAAGGCATCGGGCATTTAATACTTGCGCACCAACACATATATCCAGGTTGCAGATGATGCGTATCCCAGTGTTGCGAGTATTGTTAATAAGGCAGTGTCCCAGGCCAAGCAAAACACAAATGGCTTTGAATATGAAATGGCCCTTTATCTTCATGACTGGCTTCTAAATCAGCTTGAGTACGACAACTCGCTGAAGTGGTCATCTGCCGAGAGCGCACTCACGCGCGGCGTGGGCACCTGTCAGGCGTATGAAAGCGCCTATTCCAAGCTGCTCACCGCTGTCGGCATCATTAATTCAGAGACCCGCGATACCTATGACGGCCACACCTGGAATGCGGTTAAGCTCGACGGAAAATGGTACCAGGTCGACTGCACCTGGGACGACACATCCGACAATTTCTATGGCGACCTTGACCAGCGCCACCTGTACTTCTGTATCACCGATGAACTCATGGCAATCGCGCACAAGGGACACGCCAAAATCTACACTGCCGACGGGTACGCCACCCGCTCGACGAGCCTCAAAGACAACTACTTCGTCCACAATGGCAAGGCCGACGAATGGGCCGCCAAGTACGCCGATCGCATCCAGCAGCACCTCGACGCAAAGGAGAACAAGTTCTCTATCGACGCCGACAACCAGTCTTTCCCGCCCAGCATCAGTGGCATCCAGAACGGCATCGTCGCCTTTGCGATGAACCTGCGCGAGTGGAAGACGACCGACGCCAAGGCCGATCTTGCTGCCAATTCTATCGTTGCCATGCAATCCGGGTACAAGTGGATATCAAGGTTCGACTTCTACGCCACCTGGAAGGAGCCCGCATCCTACACGATCCGCTACCACGGGTCGGACGCGGCGCCCGCCGTCGCCAGGACGACGAGGGTCGTCGTGGGCACGCCGACCGCCACGCTGACGTCGTCGGCGCTGGGCTTCTCCTGCGGGCCGATGGCGTTCGCGGGCTGGAAGGCCCACCGCGACTGCGACGACGCGTGGTTCGTCATCGACGCCGCGGGCAACGGCAGGTGGGCGAAGCTGGACGGCGGGGCGCTGCCGGAGGGGCGGAGCTTCTACCGCTACGTCGACGGGGGGAAGGTGTCGGGCACGGCCCCCTCGGGCAGAGTGGACTTCTACGCCACCTGGATAGAAAACAAAGAATACGCCTAGACCATTCCGGTGCCATTTGATCTTATCAGCTATGTCGTTGATAAGATCAGTAAGCAAAAAGCTGGTCTTAGGTCATTTGCTTTAGGTTCTAGCGTTTTATCTAAACTCAGTAGTAAATAACTAATTAAGCAAGGCCCTCTTCAAAGAATCTGGTCGTAATTGTAAGGCTTAGAGTAAACCATGCGACATTTGCCGCTTTTTGCAGCGGGGCTATACGCCACGCATAAGAAAAGCCGCCGTTAACAAGCGGCGGCTTTTTTACTCTCGTCAATTCAATAGCGGCGACTAGAGCGTCTTGATGTACTCCCCCAGCTCTTCCTCCCAGTCGGGCATGTGGAAC
>OFMB01001060.1_pt1 | contig 13861 bp, 10 predicted proteins | sample 1541111 | NCBI WGS metagenome assembly OFMB01 (sample SAMN04209241, study PRJEB22552) | human gut metagenome | biome: gut; material: feces | host: Homo sapiens | place: USA: Oklahoma
ATAAGGCATATGGTGTAACGATTGTCTTTGACGGCAAGGTGATTGCCGGAACCAGAGGAAAAAAAGAAAAAACGAAGAGCTACAATGCCTTTTCCAGTATCAATTTCCCTTATATTGCAGCCATCCTAGATGGGCATATTATTTTCTATCTGGATGATAAAGAGCAGATGAAAGAACCGGTGAGGTTTTATCATTCATTGAATTCGAAAGTGGGCCTTTTGAAGCTGATACCGGCCATGGATTCCGGCGTGCTGGATTACATGGCAGAACACTGTGATGCGGTGATTTTGGAGTCCTTCGGTGTCGGAGGCATTCCAACTTACGATTCGGGTGATTTTCATAAATCCATTGAGGATCTGGTGCGGACCGGAAAAACAGTTGTCATGACCACCCAGGTAACCAATGAGGGCAGCAATATGTCAGTCTACGAGGTGGGAAAAAGCATTAAAAAGGAATTTGACCTCTTGGAGGCCTATGATATGACGCTGGAAGCGGTTGTGACAAAATTAATGTGGATTCTGGGACAAACCAGTGATCCGGAAGAAATACGCGAGATGTTTTATAAAACCATTAACCGGGATATGCTTTTTACTTGTGCGGTGCATGATTAAAGGATATAGAAAAAACACTTCGGACAGTTTTTTTGGGAGACTATCCGGAGTGATTTTTTGCCATTATATAGATAATGTCTATGATAGAAATGGTAATTTTTTGTAAATTGTCATTGACGATCTAGCCGCCGCGCGATACAATCAACCGCGAAAGGCGGTAATGGTATGGTACAGAAAGTGATTCGGGATCGCCTGGATGCGATCCTTCATTGGAATATATCCCTGGTCGGGGGATTTCTCGGAGCTTATGCGATTTTGCTTCATGCCGGAAACTTTGGCTCCGCTCAGACAGGCAACCTGATGGAGATGGGAGCGGAACTGGTATCGATGGAGTGGTTTAACGTCCTTCTGCGTCTGGCTGCACTGGTGCTGTTTGGACTGGGCGTGGCATCCGCATATCTGCTCACGAACTTTACGAAGATAAACATGCGGAAACTTGCCCTCTGGGTGGATGCGGCTGCGCTGGCACTGGCGTCGATGCTGCCGCTTGAACCGGCGCTGGTCGGAATTTATCCGATTTTCTTTGCATCTGCATTTCAGTGGGGCGTCTATTCCGGTGCCGACGGATTTAACAGTGCGACGATCTTTATGACGAACAACTTCAAACAGTCAGTGCTTGGCTGGCTGCAGTACGGTCTGACAAAGGATAAGGAATTTAAGAGAAAAGCAATTCTTTATACCTATACGGTCATCAGCTTTTTCCTGGGCGTGGTAATCGGAGCGTGGGCGGTCGGTCAGTTCGGCATCTACAGCGCCTATGTAGGCTTTCTGCCATTGGCGGCTGCGAGAACCTTTATCGCGGTTGGTACGGCTCCGCTTGAAAGCGAGACTCCGGAGGAGACGGCAGTCGAGGCGGCAGAGGAGATGGAAGAAGCAGAGAAGCTGGAGAAGGAGCAGAAGCTGTAAAGTCTGTTCCCTGCAAGTTTTCTACAAGATGTAGGAATGAAAAGCGGCAGGAAACAGGCTTCGGCGGGAACAGGATGCGGAAAAATGCAGGCGCTTAAGAACAGCAAACGTGAAGCAGTGGACAGATTGCTTTAATGCTGGTGATATTGCTGCTGTAGAAATTTTCCCAGTATTCCTACTCCTTGATATAGCGCCGCAGACATAATACATAAAAGAATAATACTCATCACAACCATATCCATCTGGAATACCTGTGAGCCGTAGATGATCAGATATCCGAGTCCCTGTTTGGCAGCGAGAAATTCACCGATGATGACTCCAACCAGGCAGAGACCGATGTTGACCTTCATGTTGGCGAGAATCAGCGGGATTGAGCCTGGCAGTAGGACTTTGGTTAAAATATGAATCCGGTTTCCTCCGAGGGACCGGATTAATTTGATCTGGTCGGGATCCATCGAGGAAAATCCGTTGTGGAGTGTCAGGATCGAGCCGAAGACAGCAACCGAGATGGAGGCAACGATGATCGTGCGGATGTTGCTCCCAAGCCAGACGATGAGAATCGGGGCGAGGGCGGATTTTGGCAGACTGTTGAGCATGACGAGATACGGCTCCAGAATCTCTGAAAGATTCCGGCTCGACCAGAGGAGAACCGCGCCGATCAGCCCGCAGAGGATGACCAGTGTAAAGCTGATCAGCGTTTCATAGAGCGTCACGCCGGTGTGGATGAGGATGCTTTTGTCCTGCATCATCCGCAGGAAACAGCGCACGGTGCGTGACGGGGAACTAAAAATAAACGCGTCGATGAGCCCCAGTCGGGCGCTCATTTCCCAGCATATTAAAAAGAAAACGAATAAGAAAATCCGGCAGAAGAGAACCAGACGGCGCCGATGGAGCTGGCGGCGGAGGTAGGCTTTCTGGGCGGTGGATTCTTTCTTACATTTCATACTTTTTGCCCTCCCCTTGCAGTGTCTTCCATAGTTCATTGAAATAAAGAGAAAAAGCCGGATCATTCCGGCGTTCCAGCGGTCGGTTAGCGGACAGCGGGAAGGTAACCGGCAGGATGCGGCAGATGGTTCCGGGGCGTTTAGTCAGAACCAGGATGCGGTCGGCGGCACTCACGGCTTCGGAGAGGTCGTGGGTGATCAGAATCGCTGTTTTGCGGCTCTCCCGGATGATGGTGCTGATATCGTCGCAGACGGTTAAGCGTGTCTGATAATCGAGCGCCGAAAATGGTTCGTCGAGAAGCAGAAGCTCCGGTTCCAGCGCCAGTGTCCGGATCAGGGCGGCGCGCTGGCGCATTCCACCGGATAGTTCGGAGGGGCGGGAATGCTCAAATTGTTCCAGTCCGTAGATTTTTAAGAGCCGGTGGAGGCGGTCTTCCGCGGCATGATCCATTTTTTTCTGGATTTCCAGCCCGAGGGCAGCATTCTGGATGATCGTCCTCCACTCGAAAAGCTGGTCGCTTTGCAGCATATAACCGATGCGGCACTGGCTTTTCGAGAGCGGAACCCCATTTATAAGAATGGAACCCTCTTCCGGCGGCAGGAGTCCGCTGATTAAGGAGAGCAGCGTGGATTTTCCACAGCCGGACGGTCCGACAATGGCGATAAATTCGCCGGTTTCTACCTGAAATGATATATCAGAAAGGGCTTTCGTCTCCCCGGATATCGTGTGGTAGGAGTAGGAAAGCCCGGAAACTTCCAGAATGGGCGGCATAAGCAAATACCTGGGTAACTGTGTATCAGTGGGACAGTTACGCTCCTTGAAACATTCTTACTTTATAATATGCGGAAATGAAAAGCCGGGTTACTGTTCGCGCATACGTGCCTTGCATTGGTTGACCCGTGTGGAAAAGAGATGCTATAATAAAATATAGGTAATTGTGGAGAGAAAAGCGCTTATAGACAGGATACAGGGGGTATTTATGATACGCAGATATACAGTGGCATTGATGCAGATGGATACACAGAATGATAAAGGAAAGAATCTGGAGACGGCATGCGCCTGGATTGACGAGGCGGCGGCAAAAGGGGCGAAGCTTATCTGTTTCCCGGAGGTGATGAATCTGATCGGCAAAAATATCGGTGAAGGCGGCGGACGCGAGGAAATTCCGGGGTACACGACCGAGCGCCTCTGCGCGAAAGCGAAGGAACACGGCGTCTATATTCACGGGGGCAGTATCACGCAGGCACTTCCGGGGGAAAAACGATCGGCAAATACGAGTGTGCTGATTTCGCCGGAGGGGAAGATTCTGGCGACATACAGCAAACTGCATATGTTTGACATCACGCTGGCGGATGGCACTCCGTACCGGGAGTCGGACCGGGTCAAACCGGGCGATTCGATTGTGACGGTGGAGACGGAGCTGGGCATTTTTGGAATGTCGATCTGCTATGATGTGCGTTTTCCGGAGATTTACCGGCTCATGGCGCTTCGCGGGGCGCAGGTTATCTTTGTTCCAGCGAGCTTTACGATGCCGACGGGAAAGGATCACTGGGAGGTTCTTCTGCGGGCGAGGGCGATCGAGAACGGCTGTTACATCGTGGCACCGGGACAGATTGGACAGAAACCGGCGTATGCGGCATACGGAAACAGCCTGGTGGCAGATCCGTGGGGAACGGTGATTGCACGGTCAAAGGATGCACCGGGGATCACCTATGCGGAGATTGATTTAGATTATCTGGATAAGATACGGAAGCAGATTCCGTCGCTGGAAAACCGGCGGAGTGATTTGTATGAAGTGAGTGAGAAGAAGTAAGGCGTGAATATTTTCAGCCGGCAAAATGGCGTGTGGACGGAAATGAAAAACGGGTGTATTCGGGCAAATGGATAAAAAGGACAGAGAAAAATGGAGTCCAGGGGGGAAAACCATGGTAAAGGTGTTTCTGGTAGAGGATGAGGCGATCATCCGGCACGGTATACGGGATAATATTGACTGGGCGAGCCACGGATTTGAATTTGCGGGGGAGGCGGGCGACGGCGAGTACGCGTATCCGCTGATATTGAAGGCACAGCCGGATATTCTGGTAACGGATATCAAGATGCCGTTTATGGACGGGCTGGAGCTGAGCCGTCTGGTGAAAAAGGCGCTTCCGCGCACGCGGATCATCGTGCTCAGCGGCTACAATGAATTTGAATATGCAAAAGAGGCGATCAAGATAGGAATCAGCGATTATCTGCTGAAACCGGTATCCTCGGCGGGACTCATCGACGCGTTGAAAAAGGCGGCGGACGAGATCCGGGAAGAACGGGAAAAATCGAGGCTTCTGGAGCGGTATTTTGTCAGCTACGAAAAATATACGGAATTTCTGGATAAAACGGATTACAGCGGTGTTGACCGGAAGCTCATCAACGATTTTTTAAAGCTCGGCTCAGTCGAAGAGTGCAGTCCGTTTGTCGAGGAGTATTTCGCAGCGATCGGTGAACATAATTACAAATCGCTCTTGCTGCGTCAGTATATGACGATGGATATTTTTTACTGTGTGCAGGAGTTTTTGAAGAAATTGAAAGCGGAGCCGCCGGAGGTTCCGGTAAGTGTGGTTGACATAAAACGGGTTCCGAAGGTGATCGAGAGCGTGGAGATGACGAAAGCCTATCTGATCGAGGAGTTTACGGCTGCCCTGCAGGCGCGTGACCGGGCGTCGAACGACCGTTATGGCAGCGTGATCCGGGATGCAAAGGAATATATCCGGGCAAATTTCAGCCAGAGCGACCTGTCACTGAACCGGATTGCCGTGCATATTGGCGTCAGTCCGAGCTATTTCAGCTCGATTTTCAAGCAGGAGACGGGGCAGTCCTTTGTGGAGTATCTGACGCAGGTGCGGATGGAACGGGCATGTGAGCTCTTGAAATGTACCTCCTACCGGACTTCCGAGATAGGAGAGCAGGTGGGATACAACGATTCACACTATTTCAGCTCGGCGTTCAAGAAAGCGATGGGGCAGTCGCCGAAAGAGTATAAGGCGAGCCAGACGCGGCAGGAGTAAGATGTTCAAAAAGGGAGGAAAGATATGGGAGTGGAGCAGGGGCAGATTGGAAAAACAGAAGAGATGGCAGATTTGAATAAAAATCAGGATCCGGGCGTTGATTCGTTATCCGCTGCCCGTCCATATCGTCCTCTTTCTCTTCGTGCCCGTCTGATCCTTCTCCTCTTCGTGATTGCCATTCCATTAACAGGCATGGCGCTCGGGTTCCAGAAGATGATCGCCTCCTATTCTGCTTCCTATGACGCGATTCTGGCGAATCTAAAGACGGCGAATGAGTACAACATAAAGTTCAAATCGGATATGGAGTATTCGATGTACCGTGTTATGATCGGGCTGATCGACGCGGAACAGTTCGAAAATGGAGATATTGTCGAGGGCGAGACGAAGTATGCGACGGTGGTCAAGAATCCCCACAGCCTGATTGCGTCGGCGAGACAGGCGTTCGGAACGACGATCGAGCGGGAACCGGGGTCGGACTGTGATATCAAGATAAGAGGTATCCTCTCCTGTCTGGATTCCCTGGAGCGGGCAGTGGATAAAATGATTGGAAATGCCGCTGCCGGTGGATATTACGATGAAAATGTCAATATCTGGGAGAATGACATCCAGGGTCTGTGCTCGATGATTCAGGATTACATCACGCAGTATACCTATTATGAGATGATCAACATGGAGCAGCTTCAGAAAGAGCTGAAGGTGCAGATGGCGGATCAGATGCAGAGCTATCTGGCGCTTCTTCTGGTGGTGCTGGTGGTCGGTATGTTTCTGGCAGTCACGATCACGAAATCCATCACGGAACCGCTGAAGCAGTTACAGAGGACGGCAGAACAGCTCGGCCGCGGGAACCTGAATGCGAGGGCGAGAACGGGCGGACTGGAAGAGATCAACGTGCTGGCACGGGCGTTTAACCAGATGAGTGACCGCATCCGGCGGCTGCTTGATAAGACGAGGCAGGAGCAGAAGAACCTGCGGGAGCTGGAGCTGCGCCTCCACCAGGAGCAGATCAGTCCCCATTTCCTCTATAATACACTTGATTCGATTGTATGGATGGCAGAGGGCGGCAACAACCTCCAGGTCGTGGAGATGACGACGGATTTAAGCGACTTTTTTCGCACGGTTTTATCGGGCGGGCGCGATTTCATCACGATCGAGGAGGAAGAATCACACATCCGGAGCTATTTAAAGATTCAGAAGATCCGGTACGAGGACATTCTTGACTATTCGATTGAGATCGAGCCGTCCATCCGGCACCGGATTGTGCTGAAAATGCTGCTGCAGCCGCTGGTGGAAAATGCCCTCTACCACGGCATCAAAAATAAGCGCGGCGGCGGATGCATTGTGCTCCGCGGCTATGAGGATCGGAATGGGCTTGTCTTTGAGGTGGAGGACGATGGGATTGGCATGGATGAGGCGGAGCTTGCCGCCGTGCGCGCCAAGCTGACACTGGAGCCGGAAGAGGAACTTGCCCCGATCGGCAGCGGCGGATTTGGGTTACATAATGTGGCACAGCGGATTCAGATGTATTATGGCGATCAGGCTGAGATCCTGGTTGAATCTGAAAAGAATATCGGCACCTGCTTTAAGGTTTATTTGGGAAATCAAAAAAAATCATAACTTTTTCGAAAAAAATTGTAATTTTTTAAAGACATACCCGGAAAAACACAGAAAACGACAAACATCGCAAAAAAATAATATACCTTTTTCCAAAGATGCCCCGTATCCATGATGCGGGGTGCTTTGTTATAATAAATACGCAAAAACAAATATATTGGGTCTTATAAGGAGGAAACAGTATGAGAAAAAGATTAGTGTCCGCAGCTTTAGCAGCAGCAATGGCGTTATCCATGACCGCTTGTACAAGCAATCCGGCTGAGAAAGAGACGGAGGCAGCAGCTCCGGCTGATACAGAGGCAGCAGAAGAGGGCGAAGAGAAAGAAGCGGCAGCAGACGGCGATCTGATTACCGTAGGTTATGCACAGGTTGGTGCTGAGTCTGACTGGAGAACAGCCAACACCGAATCTTTCAAATCTACATTTACTGAGGAAAATGGTTACAAACTGATTTTCGACGATGCACAGCAGAAACAGGAAAATCAGATTAAGGCAATCCGTTCTTTCATCCAGCAGGGTGTTGACTACATCGTAGTTGCTCCGGTTGTTGAGACTGGCTGGGAGACCGTTCTGGAAGAAGCAAAAGAGGCTGGTATCCCGGTTATCCTTTCTGACCGTCAGATGCAGCTTTCCGATGACAGCCTGTATGAGGCATGGGTAGGCGGAAACTTCGTAAAAGAAGGCGAGACCTGCGGCGAATGGCTGGCTGATTACTTAGACAAACAGGGACGCGGAGACGAAGAGATCAACATGGTTACCATTCAGGGTACCATCGGTGCATCCGCACAGGTTGGCCGTACAGAAGGTATGGACAATAAGCTGAAAGAGCACTCCAACTGGAAGATGCTTGACAGACAGTCTGGTGAGTTCACACAGGCAAAAGGACAGGAAGTTATGGAGTCCTTCTTAAAGAGCTATGATGACATCGACGTTGTTATCTGTGAGAATGATAACGAGGCATTTGGCGCCATCGATGCTATCAAGGCAGCTGGCAAGACCTGTGGTCCGGACGGCGACATCATCGTTGTAAGTTTTGACTCTGTAAAGGCAGCTTTTGAGTCCATGATCGCTGGCGACTTAAACGCAACCTTCGAGTGCAACCCGCTTCATGGTCCGCGTGTAGCTGAAATCATCCAGAAGCTGGAAAAAGGCGAAGAGGTTGAGAAGATTCAGTACGTAGACGAAGCATACTTCGATACAAGCATGGATCTGGAAGAAATCTTAAAGACAAGAGCTTACTAATTCGATTTTGAATGGTATTTTTAAATGTAAATAATCGGACAGGCAATCGCTTTTGACCGTAAGTGAATGAGTGTCAGACCGGAGGTTTCGGCGGACGGCAGGCACTTGGCAATCAGGAGGCGCGGGGCTGGAGGCTTAGGTTTCCGTCCCTGCGCTTTCTTTTTCAAAAAATAAGGAGGCAAAGCTTTTATGGAAAAGGATTCCGTTCTTGAGATGAGGCATATTTATAAGACATTCCCGGGTGTAAAAGCTCTGCAGAATGTGGATTTTACCTTAAAAAAAGGCGAAATTCATGCCCTGATGGGGGAAAATGGCGCAGGAAAATCCACGCTGATCAAAGTCCTGACGGGTGTAGAGGAGTTTGAAACAGGGGAAATCATGATAGACGGCTGCGATCATGCGATCATCAACCGCAGCCCGCAGGAAGCACAGAACCGGGGCATCAGCACCGTGTATCAGGAAGTCAATCTCTGTCCGAACCTGACGGTTGCAGAGAATTTGTTTATCGGACGCGAACCGCGAAAAGGCGGATTGATTGACTGGAAAACAATGAATAAAAAGGCCAGCAAACTGCTGCAGGACCTTGACATACATGCAGATGTAACACAGACGATCGACAATTATTCGATTGCAATTCAGCAGATGGTAGCGATCGCCCGTGCAGTCGATATGTCGGCAAAGGTATTGATTCTTGATGAGCCGACCTCCTCCCTCGATGATGGGGAGGTAGAAAAGCTCTTTAATCTGATGCGCCGTTTGAAATCCGAAGGCGTCGGCATCATATTCGTTACCCATTTCCTGGAGCAGGTGTATGCAGTCTGCGATAAGATCACCGTTCTTCGGAATGGGCAGCTGGTAGGACAATTTACGACGGCGGAGCTTCCGAGAGTCCAGCTGGTTGCCAAGATGATGGGAAAGGATTTCGATGATTTGGCGGCGATCAAGGATTCCAAGAGTGAGGAGAAACACGGCGAAGAGGACATCGTCATCAAGGCGGTGGGACTCGGAAAGAAAGGATACATAAAGCCGTTTGATCTGGTGATTCACAAGGGTGAAGTCGTCGGATTTACCGGGCTTCTGGGTTCGGGACGTTCTGAGACGGTCCGTGTCCTCTATGGAGCGGAAAAACCGGATGAGGGCGAGCTGAGCGTCAAGGGCAGACCGATCGCGGCGCGCCACCCGCTGACTTCGATGAATGCCGGCATGGCATATCTGCCGGAGGATCGGAAAAACGAGGGTATCATCGCGGATCTGTCCGTGCGTGAGAACCTGATCATGGCACTTCAGGCAAAACGCGGTATGTTCCACCTGCTCAGCCGCAAGCAGCAGGAAGAATTTACCGATAAGTATATTGATATGCTGCAGATTAAGACCGCCAGCCGTGAGACACCGATCAAATCACTCTCCGGCGGCAACCAGCAGAAGGTAATCATCGGACGCTGGCTTCTGACCAACCCGGATTTCCTGATTCTGGATGAGCCGACCCGTGGTATCGACGTCGGAACCAAGACAGAGATTCAGAAACTGGTCGTAAAACTGGCAGAACAGGGCATGGCAGTCGTGTTCATTTCTTCCGAGATCGAGGAGATGCTCCGTACCTGCGACCGCATGGTCGTTATGCGCGATGGTGCAAAGGTAGGAGAACTTTCCGAGGATGAGATGAACCAGTCCAACATTATGTCAACCATTGCAGGAGGACAGTAGCTATGAAAAATATGACGTTCAAAAAAATTACCTCGCAGAGGCTGTTTCTCCCGATTTTCTGCCTTGCGCTGGTATTGCTGATAAATATCGTCACGACGCCGAACTTCTTCGCGATCGAGGTGCGGAACGGCGTTCTCTACGGATACTTAATCGATATCATCAACCGTGCGTCAGAGCTGGTGATTCTGGCAGTCGGCATGACGCTTGTCGTATCGTCCTCCGCTGGAACGGATATTTCCGTCGGCGCGATCATGGCGGTTAGTGCGGCAGTCTGCTGCAACCTCTTAACCGGCGGCGAGCGCGCAGCAACTGCATATGCCAATCCGTTGATTCTCGGCTTCCTGGCAGCGCTTATCGTCGGCGCGGCGATTGGCTGCTTCAACGGTTTTCTGGTTGCAAAGTTAAACATCCAGCCGATGGTTGCGACTCTTATCATGTTTACCGCCGGGCGCGGTATCGCCCAGCTGATCACGGATGGACAGATCACATACGTGCGCGTGGACAGCTACCGTACCCTGGGCGCTTCCCTTCCGGGATTCCCGGTTCCGACCCCGTTTATCGTGGCGGTCGTCGTTGTGGCGCTGACTTCATTACTCTTGAAGAAAACGGCACTGGGTATGTACATCCAGTCGGTCGGTATCAATAAACGTGCGTCCCAGCTCGTCGGCATCAAGTCGGTCATGATTATTTTCCTTACCTATGCGTACTGTGGGCTCTGTTCCGGTCTTTCAGGTCTGATTGCTTCCAGCCGCATCTACTCGGCGGATGCGAATAACATCGGTCTTAATATGGAGCTGGATGCGATTCTGGCAGTTGCCATCGGCGGAAACTCCCTCGGCGGCGGTAAATTCTCGCTGGCAGGTTCTGTCATCGGCGCGTATACGATTCAGGCGCTGACGACCACCCTGTATGCGATGCACGTATCCTCGGATCAGGTTCCGGTTTACAAGGCGATCGTGGTTGTCATCATCGTAGCACTCCAGTCTCCGGGATTTGCTAGATGGAGAAAATCCCTGGCACAGAAAAAAGAACTGAGCGCGGCAGGAAAGGAGGCGGCATAAATCATGAAAGAAAAGAAGAAATTAAATCAGAACACGTTCCTGCTTCTTGTCACGATCCTGCTGTTCTTCGTGATGTACGCGATCGGCTGCGTGCTCTTTAACGCACAGGGCTTTGCCAAGACACAGAACTTCTTAAACCTCTTTATTTCCAATGCGGGTCTGATTGTCATCGGTATCGGCATGACGATCGTCATGATCACCGGCGGTATCGATATCAGCGTCGGTTCCTTCGTGGCGATGGGCTGTATGATGCTGGCATGGATGATGGAAAAAGGCGGTATCGGTGCGGTTCCGGCGGTTCTCATCGTGCTGGTGACCGGGATTGTCTTTGGTCTGGTACAGGGATTCCTGGTTGCTTACATGGATATCCAGCCATTTATTGTTACCCTGGCGGGTATGTTCTTTGCCCGCGGCATGACCGCGATCATTTCCAAGGACATGATCAGTATTACGAATGAAACTTTCATGGCATGGGCGAAGATGAAACTTTACATTCCGTTCGGCGGCTATCTCAACAAAAAAGGCGTGATGATTTATCCGTATATCTATCCGACGGTTGTGATTGCGCTGGTGCTTCTGGTTCTGGCATTTATTATGCTGAAATATACGAAATTCGGACGCAGTATCTACGCGATCGGCGGCAATGAGCAGTCAGCGCTGATGATGGGCTTGAATGTACGCCGGGTAAAGCTGAAAGCTTATATCCTGGACGGTTTCCTTTGCGGTGTCGGCAGCATCCTGTTCTGTCTGAATACGCTGGGCGGCTTCGTTGAGCAGGCAAAGGGCTTTGAGATGGATGCGATCGCTTCCTCTGTTATCGGCGGCACGCTCTTAACCGGCGGTGTCGGCAATGTATTCGGAACTTTGTTTGGCGTCCTCATCAAGGCGACGATCGAGGCATTTATCACTTTCCAGGGAACCCTTTCTTCCTGGTGGACCCGTATCACGATCGCGGCACTCTTATGCTTCTTTATCGTGCTTCAGTCGATTCTTGCGATGGTAAAGAAGAAAAAGTAGAAATCCTCTTCCAGAGACAAACAAACTGTCATGGATGTCTGGTATGTCAGCATCAAGATAGAACAGTCAAAGTGACGGGAATATTCCTGCAAAGAGGGAGAAGACATCTGAAAAAAGTACAGTACATATCAGAAACAATATAAAGTTGTATTCTCTTAGTTCGACATGATTCGAGAGAAAATTAGCAAACTTATACATGATGCATAAATTTTGAGCGAAATCAGCCGCTTTGATTTATGCATCATTTTTATTTCTGATAAAAGAATGTCAAAATTAGGTGTGAAATTTATAACAATCTACAAAATAAAATACAACTTTATGAAAAAATGATCCTGTATTCACTTGCACAATTTGTCCCGGATTGCTATAATAAAACTACAAAAAGTTGTGAAAAGCAACAAAGCAGTGCGGCAGGGGGTGCCGCCTGCAAAGAAAAGTTTATGGGAGGTAGTTAGAATGAAAAAAATGTTCAAACGTGCCGCTGCATCCATGACAGCAGCAGCGATGGCAGTGAGCATGACCGCATGCGGCGGCTCTGGAGCAGCAAATGCGACACAGGCAGCAGATGCTTCTGCAGAAGGAAGCGAGGCAGCAGCTTCGACGATCGACAACAAAGACATCCAGATCGGTGTTTCCATCTGGTCCTCCACCGATGTACTTGGTTCCCAGTGTAAGCTGATCATCGATGAGGCAGCAAAGGCTCTGGGCGTTCAGGTTCAGTACGTTGACCAGGGTCATGTATCGGAGAAGGTTACCGCATCCGTAGAGCAGTTAGCAGCAGCAGGATGCCAGGGTATCATCATCTGCAACTCTTCTGATACAGAGATGACATCCGCTATCAAGACATGTAATGACAATAAAGTATATCTGGCACAGTTCTTCCGTGTTATCAGCCAGGAGAACAGCAAGGATATCTATGATTTAGCAACTGCATCACCGTACTACATCGGTGCTGTTCATGAGAACGAGCCGGAGAACGGCGAGAAATTAGTTCAGATTCTTCTGGACAAGGGCGACAGAAACATCGGTCTGATCGGCTGGGAGCAGGGCGACGCTACCTGGCTTGGCAGATGGGAAGGCTACAAAGCTGGTGTTGAGAAATGGAACGCAGAGCATCCGGATGATCAGGCGAAGCTTTCTGAGCCGCAGTACGCAGGTACTTCTTCTGAGGGTGGTTCCAAGGCAGCAGAGGCTCTGATGTCCGCAGATCCGACTCTGGATGCACTGATTCCGGCAGGCGGCGGCGGTGACCCGCTTCAGGGCGCTATCGCAGCAGTTGAGCGTGCAGGCAAGACTCAGGATATCGACATCGTTTCCACAGACTTCCTTCCGGATCTGGGAGAGAGACTTGAGAATGGTTCCATGGCTGGTGAGTCTGGCGGACATTACTGCGATCCGCTTATCGCTTTCATGATGGTTTACAACGCAATCAAGGGCAACTACACAGGTATCGAGGGCAGCTTCGAGGATGTTCCGTTCCCGTATCTGTATGTATCTTCTCCGGACGACTACAAAGCATATGAGCAGTACTTCGTAGATCAGCTTCCATACACCGATGAGGAACTGGTAGCTATGTCCGAGCTTAGCCTGGATGACCTGAAAGCAACTGCAGCTGGTATCTCCATCGAGGATGCTGCACAGAGAGCAGGCAACTAATTAATTCAGAAACTGATTCAAATTATAGAATTTTAAGAGGCTGAATGTAATAGAAAAGGCCGGTATCG
>OFMB01001083.1_pt1 | contig 13662 bp, 13 predicted proteins | sample 1541111 | NCBI WGS metagenome assembly OFMB01 (sample SAMN04209241, study PRJEB22552) | human gut metagenome | biome: gut; material: feces | host: Homo sapiens | place: USA: Oklahoma
AAGGACTGCCCTACGGCGTATCGGCTACGCCTTGTTCCTTGACCTCACTACATTTTCTCTTTTTCTTGACACAACAAAAGCCTGCACGAATTTTCTTCAATCCGACAGGCTCTCATTCTTTCACATACTCTATCAGTTCTTCTATTCCACACTCCAAGTAACTGCACAGTTTACAGATTAGTTGTGCGTCTAATCTCTGAAATTCATTTCTGCAATAACGATTAAAATTAGACCTCGGTATATCCAATTCCTTACAAATGGTATTCTTACTAATTCCTTTTTCTTTCAGCAGTTCCTCTATGTGAAGTTCCAAATGTCCATACTTCATTGCCTCACCTCTACATAAAAGTATATTCAATAAATCTTTATGTAGTAATTCACTATATAGTGAGGTACTATATAGTTATCCCTATAACTATGTAGAAACAGAGGTATGTCAAAATGAAAAAGAAATTGTTATTTGCCACTATTATTCTAGTCTTGCTTGCAGGCATTCTCTATTACATTAGCTTGCCCGATTATCTTGTATTTAACAGTATGTCATTCAGCAATGGGGCTAATCGTGATACCGAACTACAAGTTATTGTATATCAATACTGGAATACAGATGAAGTAATAGCGGAAATCGAAGCAGAACATAATCAAATCAACGGAACTCCTACTATTCTTACAATCAATCTGTATCACTCTAAATGGTCTTTTCGCAATGGATATGAACCATTTTATAGTACCACTATCAATTATAATTAAAAAGAAAAAGCAGACAGTCAATAAAAAAACTGTCTGCAATAATATGGAATTTACCCCTTTAACCCTCTCGCCTGTCTATCCATATCTTCAATAACAATATCATAGATTTCTCCGATTTGAGAACAATATTCTAACACTTTCCATGGCTCATTTGTATGAAAATGAATTTTAATCAATTCTTCATCTCCAACCGCCAATAAGCAATCTCCTTTAAAATTATTTGTGAAATATTCATTTATTTTATCTTCATCAAGATTTTCGCCTTCAATCAAAAGTTGAGTATCATATCTAAATTCTAACATCCTATTATCCTCCAAATTCACATTTTTCAATTTTACAAACTGAAGTTTATCAGATTGTGTACTTCATAGGGGTAAACCTAATCCCGTCTATTTCTTGCTCGTCTGATTGTGGCTTAAATCCGATATGAAGATAAAATGGCTTACCGTATGGTGACGAATTTAAAGTAATCTCGTGCAACTTTGGAGCATCTTTCAAAATATCTGCTAAAAGATACTGAAAAATTGAAGTAGCTACACCTTGACGATGATATTCTTTCTTTGTGAATGCTAAGTTGATATGCTTCCTGTTTGAATACATACCGATAATTCCAATCATTTTACCCTTGTCAAACGCCGCATATATAGGGCAGATACCTTGTTGACATTTTGAAATAAATTCATCATTTTCAACTATATCTCGCTTGAATGTTTCAATTCCCTCCGGTTTATAGTCCGGTGCTTCAAATTGTAAAAACACTTCTAATGCTAAAGCAAGGGCTTCCATTACTTCATTGCTATGTATTTTTCGTATTTCATACATATCTCCACCTCAAATTCTAATTTGTTTATTTCTCTTATTCTAGCATATTCCCCAATCTTTAACATTATTTTTTTAAAAAATTTGAGGGCATATTGCAAAATGCAATACACCCTCAACACTCACAGCGTTCCCTTTCTATTTTTAAACAACAAGTAAATTCCTCGTTAAGAGGTTGGGTAAATTTCTTTACCCAATACCCTACCCAATCTGTACCCAAAATAGCACGATATTTTGTGAGATTTTACAGTAGTTCATAACACTTGTCAAAATAGGCAGAAACCGCTTAAATACGCTATTTAATTTGCTTTTTACCAGTCTTGCGATTGATAAATTAGTTTCCCATCTGTTTTGCAACTTCTGCAGCGAAGTCTTCTTCTTTCTTTTCAATACCTTCGCCTGTTTCAAATCTTACAAAGCTCTTAAGTGCAACTGTAGCACCAACTTCTTTTGAAACTTCAGCTAAGTATGCTTTTACTATCTGCTTTCCGTCTGCAGCCATAACGTATGTCTGATCAAGAAGACATACTTCTTTTAACTGCTTTGAAATACGACCTTCAACTAAGCCGTTGAAAATCTTGTTATCCATAATTGCTTCCTTCTTGCTCATTGCAATTGCAGCTAATGCAGCGATTGCTTCTTTTGAAAGGAAGTTGAATAAATACTTGTCATTCTGCTTTTCTTCTAATACAGCCTTGTCTTCAGCATTTAATGCATCTGAAGCAAATGCTTCAGCGAAGATATCCTTCTGGATTGGCTTTGGAAGTGATGATACATCATTTAAAGCACTGTCAATTGTGATTTCTCTCATCTTAGCAAGTTCTTCATCTGAGATGTCTTCTCTGCTAACGTACTGAGGGCTCATAGCTGCAATCTGCATAGCTACTGTCTTAATTGCTGCTACAACTGTATCGTTTGCTGGAGCATCAGCGTCAACTAATACACCAATCTTTCCACCAGCGTGGATGTATGAAGCAAGAACTCCGTCTGATTCAATCTTCTTGAATCTTCTGATATTCATGTTTTCACCGATTACTGCGATCTGTGAAACTAATTCGTCTTTAACTGTCTTTGTTGTATCAAGTGCCCATGGTTCAGCCATGAATGCGTCCATGTCTGCTGCATCAGAATCAAGAATCTGATTTGCAACGTTTGATACGAATGTCTGGAATTTTTCGTTCTTAGCAACGAAGTCTGTTTCTGAGTTAACTTCAACGATTGCTGCCTTGCCGTCTTTTACTGCTGTAAATACAACACCTTCTGCTGCAATTCTTCCTGATTTCTTAACTGCTGTAGCTTCGCCTTTTTTTCTTAAGATTTCGATAGCTGCTTCCTGATCTCCATCTGTTTCTACTAAAGCTTTCTTACAAGCCATAACACCAGCGCCTGTTAATTCTCTTAATTCTTTTACCATTGCTGCTGTGATTGTCATAATTATATCCTCCTAAAAACTATATCTTATTCTTCTGTTGCTTCTTCAGCTGCATCTTCAGCTACCATTTCTTCACCCTGGTTTGCTTCGATAACAGCATCAGCCATCTTAGAAACGATAAGTTTTACTGCTCTGATAGCATCATCGTTACCTGGGATAACATAGTCTAATTCTTCTGGGTCACAGTTTGTATCTGCAATACCGATTAATGTAATTCCAAGTGAATGTGCTTCCTGAACACAGATTTTTTCCTTCTTAGGATCTACTACAAAGATAGCATCTGGGATTCTCTTCATATCCTTGATACCGCCAAGGTTCTTTTCAAGCTTGTCCCATTCCTTCTTGATGTTAACAACTTCTTTCTTAGGAAGAACATCAAATGTTCCATCTTCTGCCATCTTTTCGATGTCTTTTAATCTCTTAATTCTTGACTGGATAGTCTTGAAGTTTGTAAGCATACCTCCAAGCCATCTTTCGTTAACGTAGTACATTCCACATCTTTCAGCTTCTGTCTGAACAGCTTCCTGAGCCTGTTTCTTTGTACCAACGAAAAGAATTGTACCGCCTTCTGCTGCGATATCTGAAACTGCCTTGTAAGCTTCATCTACTTTACCTACTGACTTCTGTAAGTCGATGATGTAGATACCATTTCTTTCTGTGTAGATGTATTCTGCCATTTTAGGGTTCCATCTTCTTGTCTGATGTCCGAAATGAACACCTGCTTCTAATAACTGTTTCATTGAAATAACGCTCATTCTTATACCTCCTGGTTTTTTAAAATTAATTATTGATACTGTTCCGGTTGTTAACCCGGCATATATCATGCCTTCCATCTGCTTCACCAAATCAGACAACCCCGAGCGTGGGCACCGGTCTGACTCTCCACAGATGTGCTTAATGCAACTCAAATATCATAACACAAAAAAAAGCAGTATGCAACTGCTTTCTTTCGTATAAATTATGTTTTTTATAAAATTCTCATTCAGACTTTCACACAATTTTTCCACAACATTCTTTTGCTATGTTGTCATATTGTTTTTTAGTTAGCCTGCTTTTCTTTCTTAAGTTCTGTAACATAACCACACTGTGGATCTGCACATGCAAGCTTGTTACCTTTTTCAACCATATAGCCTCCACACTGTGGACACTTTTCTGCAGAAGGTTTCTGCCATGACATAAAATCACATTCAGGGTTATCTATACAACCATAATATCTTCTGCCCTTCTTGGTTTTCTTAAGTAATACATCCTTTCCACACTTTGGACAAGGAACACCAATCTTTTCTAAGTATGGTTTTGTATTTCTACATTCAGGAAATCCCGGACAGGCAAGAAACTTACCATGTGGGCCGTATTTAATTACCATACGTCTTCCACATTCTTCACAGATTTCATCAGATTCTTCATCTGCAATGTCAATCTTTTCTAAGTTCTTTTCAGCATTTTCTACCTGTTCTTTTAAGTCAGGATAGAAGTTTCTGATAACTGTCTTCCATTCTATTGTACCTTCTTCAACTGCATCAAGAAGTGATTCCATGTTAGCTGTAAACTGTGTGTCTACAATAACGCTAAACTCTGTTTTCATTACATTGTTTACTGCTTCACCTAACTCTGTAACATAAAGATTTTTCTTTTCTCTTGTTACATAACGTCTTGCAATAATTGTTGTAATAGTCGGAGCATAAGTACTTGGTCGTCCAATACCCTGTTCTTCCATTGCCTTTACAAGTGCTGCTTCCGTAAAATGTGCAGGTGGCTGTGTAAAGTGCTGATTTTCTTCAAACTTTTCAAATTCAAGTTTTGAATCTTTTTCAAGCTTTGCAATGGTGTTGTTTGTAACAACTTTCTCATTATCACTGTCTGTATAGACTTTCATAAAACCGTCAAAATCAAGTTTTGATGTTGATGCATTAAAAATATACTTTCCTGCATTAACTTTTACGTTAGTTGTTTCGTAAACTGAATTTTCCATACGGCTTGCAACAAATCTTCTCCAGATAAGCTGATATAATCTAAATAAATCTCTTGGAAGCTGGTCTTTTACTTCTTCAGGCATTAAGTTTACATCTGTAGGTCTGATTGCTTCGTGAGCATCCTGAATCTTCTTGTTTGACTTCTTTGAGTTAATCTCTTTAGCCATATATGAATCGCCATATTTACTTTCGATAAATTCCTTTACCTGAACTTCTGCTGTTTCTGATACTCTTGTGGAATCAGTTCTCAAATATGTTATAAGACCTATTGTTCCTCTGCCCTTAATGTCAACACCCTCATACAACTGCTGAGCTATTCTCATTGTCTTCTGTGTTGAGAAGTTAAGCGCCTTTGAAGCTTCCTGCTGCAATGTACTTGTTGTAAAAGGTATAGGTGCTTTTCTTGTTCTGCTTCCCTTTTTAATGTCCTTAACAGTAAACTCACTGTCTTTTAATTCCTTAACAATTCCGTCTAACTGTTCTTTTCCGGTAATTTCTAATTTACCTTTGTTGTCGCCATAAAAGCTTACTGTAAATTCTTTATTTTTGTGCTTTAATACTGCATCCATATCCCAATATTCTTTTGGAATAAATGCGTTTATTTCATCTTCTCTGTCACAGAGCATTTTTAATGCTACAGACTGAACTCGTCCTGCACTTAAACCTCTTTTAATCTTCATCCATAATAGCGGACTAATGCTATATCCCACCATTCTGTCTAATACTCTTCTTGCCTGCTGGGCATCAACTAATCCTATTTCTATATCTCTTGGATGTTTTAATGACTCTTTTACTGCCTGCTTTGTAATTTCATTAAAAGTAATTCTGTAAGTCTTCTTTGGATCTAATTTCAAGGCTATTGATAAGTGCCATGAAATTGCTTCTCCCTCACGGTCCGGGTCAGTTGCCAAATATACTTTGTCTGCTTTTTTTGCATAGCGACGAAGTTCTGCCAACTTGTCTCCCTTTCCCCTAATTGTAATGTACTTTGGTTCGTAGTCATTTTCCATGTCTATTCCCATTGTACTCTTAGGAAGATCTCTAACGTGTCCATTTGAAGCAACTACTTCATAGTTAGAGCCCAAAAACTTTTTAATAGTCTTAACTTTAGCCGGTGATTCCACAATCACAAGATATTTTGCCATAAACATCTCCTTAAAATATTTTCGCTGTTGTCGTTAAGCCTTTGAATAATAATTTTCTGATGGCTGCTCTACCAGTCCCATTAACTGAAGTTTTAGCAGCATACCTGTAAGTTCTTCATACTTAAAACCTGTTTCATTCATCAGTTCATAAATATTTTTCGGCTGTAAACGTAACCCACTATACAACAAGGCTAAATCTTTTTCAAGACTTTTTTCTTTTTGTTTTTTCTCATTTTCGTTTTTTGAACCACTATATTGTATGTCATTTAGCACGTCGTTAGCACCTGTAATTATGCCTGCTCCTGCCCTTATGAGACGGTTGCATCCATCGCTTAATTTTTCGCCTACTCTACCCGGTACTGCCATTACGTCTTTCCCCTGTTCCAATGCCCATTCTACGGTAATCAGGGAACCACTTTTCTCTCTTGCCTCAACTACTATAACCTTGTCCGAAAGTCCGCTTATAATTCTATTTCTAAGAGGAAAATGCCAGGCTATTGGTCCTGCCCCCGGAGGATACTCAGAAATTATTCCACCATTTTTTAAAATATCATTATAAAGTTCTATGTTTTCTGTTGGATAGCAAACATCCACACCACTTCCAAGTACTGCAAATGTTGGCGTTCCACCTTCCAAAGCTCCTATCTGACTATAAGTGTCTATGCCTCTTGCCATTCCGCTTATAATCTGAACTCCGTTTTCCGACAGCTCTCTTGCCAATGCTCTTGCCATTTTTCTTCCATAATTAGAGCACGCTCTTGCCCCTACCATTGCCACTACAGGCTTGTCCCTGTCAGGCAGTCTTCCTTTATAAAATAAATATTCCGGTCTATGATCATAAGGCAACAACTTAGCCGGGTAATCCCTGTCATTTACTGATACAACTTTTATGCCCTGTTTTTCTAATTCCTTTATGTAGTTTTTGTCCTTTAATTTTTCCAGCTGTTCTTTGTATTCACTGCCTCTTTTATTGTTTATTTTTTTATTTTCATTTGTATTTGCATTTTGATTTATGTTTTTATTTGTATTATCCATATTTATTTGAAAAGCACCGGTCTGTAACTTACAGCCTCAGCTATATCCCCCTGTTGTATTTTTTCGTGTTGTTTTAAATCTGCTATTGTTCTAGCCACTTTTATGATTTTGTCATAAGCTCTTATACTTAAATCCATTGTAGTATATATTTTTTCCATTAAATGCTGTTCTTCTTTGTTAAGCTTGCAGTATTTCTTTATGTTTTCGCCTGAAAGCTGACTGTTAAACTTAAACTTCTCATTGGCATACCTTTCACGCTGAATCTGAACAGCCCTATTTACTCTTTCTTTGATGGTTAAAGAATCTTCCGGCTGTTCTTCTTTTTCCAATTGAAAATATGTAACCTGATTCATATGCACGCACAAGTCTATTCGGTCTATTAGCGGACCGCTTATTTTTTCCATGTATTTCTTTACTTCCTGCTCTGTGCAAGTACATTTGTTCATGTCAGGGTAGTAACCACATTTGCAGGGATTCATTGCCCCTATCAAAATAAATTTAGCTGGAAATTCATATGTTCCTCCGCTTCGGGACACAATAATCTTCTCATCCTCCAATGGTTGTCTTAATGTTTCAATTACCTGCCTTGAAAATTCAGGCAATTCGTCAAGAAACAGTATTCCCCCGTGCGCCTGTGTAATCTCCCCGGGTTTAGGATTAAATCCACCTCCAATCATTGCTGAAACTGTTGCCGTGTGATGTGGACTTCTCACAGGTCTGGTCTTCACAAGGCTTCCCGAAAGATTTCCTGCCACACTTTGTATTTTTGATATTTCTATTTGTTCTTCCAATGTCATATCAGGAAGTATGGATGGCATTGTTTTTGCTATAATGGATTTTCCTACTCCCGGACTTCCCATCATTAACATATTGTGCATTCCTGCAGCCGCTATTTCCGATGCTTTCCTTGCCTGAATCTGTCCTTTTATATTTTTAAAATCGTATTTGTAATCTTCTGTTTCCTGTGGAATGATTTTTATTTCAGGCGGTTTCATATTAGTTGTCAAAATCATTACCAGTTGATTAAGATTCTCTACCCCGATTATTTCCAAGTCTTTTATAAAATCACATTCGCCTACGTTTTCAATTGGAACATAGCACTTCTTAATCCCCTGTTCCATCGCTGACAGCGCCAGTGGCAACACTCCGTTAATCTTTACAATGTCCCCGTTAAGGCTTAATTCTCCTATGAACATTTTGTCATCTACTGTGCAGTTAATCAGTCCCATTGACATAAGTATGGATACTGCCACAGGCAGGTCAAAATAGGTTCCCGTCTTTCTAATATTAGCCGGCGAAAAATTTATTGTAATTCGCTTAGGCGGTATCATAAAACCTGAATTCTTAATTGCTGTTCTAACACGTTCTCTGGATTCTTTAATATTGGATGCTAAAAGGCCTACCATATCAAAAGATGGCAGGCCATTACATATGTCTGTTTCCACAATAACAGGTTGGGTGTCAATTCCGGTTATTGCGGCACATTTTATCTTACATACCATATAAGTCCCCCGCTTTCCTTTAGTATTTTGATTATATATTAGTTTTGTTTTTTAACAAAATCTAACATATTTTCTGACTATTTTTCTTTATTTCTTTTTCTGAAGCCAGTTTATGTTGCATTTTGTTTCAAGTGTTTCATTTGTAATGTAGTTTTATCACATTCTATATGAATTATCAAGAGCTTTTTTTAATTTTTCTAAAGCTCTTTTTTCTATTCTGCTTACATAGCTTCTTGATATGCCAAGTTTTTCCCCAACCTTTTTCTGAGTCATTGGCTTCTTGCCATCCAATCCGTATCTCCAGACAATTATTTCTTTTTCTCTTTCATTTAAAATCTGTGCCACATATTTCTGAACAAGGCTGATATTCTCGGCTTTTTCTATTTGTTCAAGCGTATCCATTTCATCATTTTCAACCACGTCTATAAGGCTTATGGTATTTCCCTCTTTGTCCGTTCCAATAGGCTCGTTTAATGACACATCCTTGCTTCTCTTTTTTTCCGCTCTAAGCATCATTAGAAGTTCGTTTTCTATACACTTTGCAGCGTAAGTTACAAGGCGATTCCCCTTGTCAGGATTATATGTGTTAACAGCTTTTATAAGTCCAACTATTCCAATGGAAATAAGATCCTGGTTTTCCCTGTTCTCATCATAATATTTTTTTACAACATGGGCAACAAGTCTTAAATTCCTCTCAATCAGTATGTCCTTAGCTTTTTTATCCCCAAGCCTCATTTTTTCGATATAAATCTTTTCTTCATCAGGGGTAAGAGGTTCCAAAAAAGTTTTCAAGCCGGATACCTTTCGACATACTTAATCTAGTTTATGCTTTACCTTACTTCTTTGTGCCTGTACTCTAAAAAGAAAAAAACTTGAAAAGTTACTTATCTAAGTTCTCTCCAAGTCTTTTTATATTAACATTTATTCTGCTTTCATTCTAAGTATGTCTCCGGCCTCCGGTACCTGGTCAAGCTTTATTGTAATAATCTGCTTTGGATGCGGACAACTTTCCATTGCCACTCCATCCTGATCTGTAATCGATATTACATTAGCTTCAATATCTCTTCCGTCAGCTTTCATTATTTCGATTTTATCACCTACGCAGAATTTGTTTTTCTGCTCAATTACAAAACTTCCATCTTCCAAAGGTTCCCCTGATATTCCAAGATATACATAATCTCGTTCATAAACGTTACAATCATATATCTGTGTTGTTTCATCAGGTTTTCCAAAGAAAAATCCTGTTGTGTACCGTCTGTAAGTACACTGTGAAATTAGTGTTTTGTATTTTGGAATGTTTTCTTCGTACTTCTTTGGATTTTCAAAATAATCATCAATTGCCATTCTGTATGTTCTGGCAACTGTTGCCACATAAAGAGCTGTCTTCATTCTCCCTTCTATTTTGAAGCTGTCAATTCCTGCGTCCACAAGTTCAGGAATATGGTCAATCATACATAAATCCTTTGAGTTGAAAATGTATGTTCCACGCTCATTTTCTTCTACAGGCATATATTGGCCCGGTCTTGATTCTTCCACTACTGCATATTTCCATCTGCAAGGATGAGTGCAAGCACCTTTATTTGCATCTCTTCCCGCCATAAAACTACTTAAAAGGCATCTTCCTGAATATGAAATACACATTGCACCATGTACAAAAGTTTCAATTTCCAAATCATCCGGAATATGATTTCTAATATCTTTTATTTCGCTAATTGAAAGTTCTCTTGCTGACACAACTCTCTTTGCACCTAGTGAATGCCAGAAATTGTATGTTCCATAGTTAGTATTGTTAGCCTGTGTGCTTATATGAAGTTCCATGTCAGGCAACATTTGCTTTGCAATTGTAAAAATAGCAGGATCAGCAATAATAAGCGCATCCGGCTTTACTTTTTTCAAGTCATTGAAATATGCCTTAACCGGTTCAATATCACTGTTATGAGCCAAAATATTGGCTGTAACATACACTTTTACGTTATATCTGTGGGCAAATTCCACCCCTTCTTTCATCTCTTCCAATGAAAAATTCTTAGCTTTTGCTCTTAAGCCAAAAACTTCACCACCTATATATACAGCATCTGCTCCATATCTCACAGCAGTTTTTAAAACTTCCAAACTGCTTGCAGGAACTAATAATTCAGGTTTTTTCATCTTTAAATCCTTTCCTCATTATTCATCTATCAAAATAGTATCTTGTATATAATATCTTTTTTCAAATATTATTTCTTCACTGATATTGTTATTCCATCACCTATTGGAACAATAGTTGTTTCAAGTTCAGGATGATTCTTTACTACTTCCAAATATTCACGCATACGCTTGTGAATTGTTCTGTCACGTCTTCTCACAACGTACTTAGACTGGATAATATCCCCTTCCTGCAAAACATTGTCTGTTATAAGAACAGCCCCCTTCTTCATTAAGCGCATAACTTCAGGTAGAAAATAAATATACTGTGCCTTTGCCGCATCCATAAAAACAAAGTCAAAGCTGTCTCCTTCAAGGCCGGGCATAATTTCCATGGCTTCTCCTTCAAGCATTGTAATAACATCTTCCTTATCTGCTTTTTTGAAATTATCCCTTGCCTGAACAATTCTCTTTTCGTAGTTTTCAATTGTTATAATACTTGCGTCCTTTTCAATTGCTTCACTCATTAAAATGGCTGAGTACCCAACTGCAGTACCCAGCTCTAAAATTCTTTTTGGTTTTGTTATTGTAAGCATTACTCTCAAGAAGCTTTCCATTTCCTTTCGGATAATCGGAACTCCGTCAATATGAGCCTGCTGTTCAATTTCTTCCAACACATTATTATTTGGTTTTTCAAGTGAATGCATGTAAGTGACTATCCTCTCATCTACTATCACACTATTCTCCCTTTGCTTTCGTAGTTGTTTCCGTTTCTTTCTTGTCCTCTTCCGGACCGGCATTTATAATCTTAAAAATCTCCTCATTGCTCTGAGATGTATTAAAAGAATATGTTCCTGCCTTTATTTTTCTTACTTCATAAAGATATGACTGAACCGTAAAAACTCTTGAACTTTTTATAACATTAAACTCCTCTAATGTTTTTCCAAAACTTTCTATTGAAGTTCCCTCATCAACAGTAAATGTCATATCTGTTCCCGGCTTTGGATCCACACCTTCATTGCTAAAAATCTGTGAGCCAAAACTATATGCCGTTGTGGCACAGACAATGGCAACAACTATCATTACAACATAAACCAATGTTTTTATTGAAAATTTTGCAAATCCCTGTGAGGTTTTTCTATTATCCATGTAAATCTCCATTTCACTCACTTACAAAGCGATGTTCTTTATTACTCAACTTCCATGATAATTGGTAAAATCATAGGATTTCTCTTCATTGTTTTCCAAATATATTCACCAAGGCTGTCTTTTACTACCATCTTAATCTTGCCCCAGTCAGCATTTCTTCTGCTTAAACATTCTTCCAATGCCTCAGTTACCACAACTTTTGCATTTTCGATTAAGTTCTCTGATTCCCTAACATAAACAAATCCTCTTGTTACAATGTCAGGTCCTGCCAATATCTGATTTGTGTATTTTTCAAGTGTTAATACTACTATTATAATTCCGTTTTCAGCAAGGTTCTGTCTGTCACGTAAAACAATATTTCCTACGTCACCTACTCCAAGTCCGTCCACAAGAACTGAACCTGCAGGAACCTTTCCTACTACCTTGGCATCTTCTTTTCCAATACTTAACACATCACCTGATTCCATAAGAAAAACATTCTTCTTAGGAATACCCATTGACTGTGCCAACTTTCCATGTTCCATTAAATGTCTGTATTCACCATGAACAGGTATAGAATACTTAGGTTTAATTAATGAATACATTAACTTAATTTCTTCCTGACACGCATGTCCTGAAACGTGAGTTTCATTAAAAATAACATTTGCGCCCTTCATATAAAGTTCATTAATAACCTTTGATACAGCTTTCTCATTTCCCGGAATTGGTGTTGAACTAAATACAATTGTATCTCCCGGTTTAATCTGTACCTTTCTGTGAATTGATGCAGCCATTCTTGAAAGTGCTGCCATTGATTCACCCTGACTTCCTGTTGTAATAAGTACAAGCTGATCATCTGTATAATTCTTCATTTCTTCAATACTAATTAATGTATTGTCAGGAATCTTAAGATAATCCATCTCTCTTGCAACAGAAATAATATTTACCATACTACGGCCTTCAACTATAACCTTTCTGTTATATTTGCAGGCTGTGTTAATAATCTGCTGTACTCTGTCCACATTAGATGCAAATGTGGCAATAATAATTCTGCTTTTAGTATTTTCTGAAAAAATATGGTCGAAAGTCTTTCCTACCTTTCTTTCAGATGGTGTAAATCCCGGTCTTAATACGTTAGTACTGTCACACATTAAGGCCAAAACACCTTTCTTTCCTAATTCGCTAAATCTGCATAAGTTAATTGCATCACCAAAAACCGGTGTGTAATCTACCTTAAAGTCACCTGTATGAACAATTACACCTACAGGTGTGTGGATTGCAAGTGCTGCTGCATCTGCAATACTATGGTTAGTTCTAATAAATTCAATTCTGAAGTCACCTAAATGTATGCTTTGTCCAAACTTAACAACCTTACGCTTTACAACACTTAAAAGGTCATGCTCTGAAAGCTTTCCTTCAATAATGCCCATTGTTAACTTTGTTGCATAAATAGGTACGTTAATCTCTTTTAAAACATATGGCAAAGCACCAATGTGGTCCTCGTGACCATGTGTTATAACGAACCCTTTAACCTTATCTTTATTTTCAAGTAAAAATGTAATATCAGGTATTACACAGTCAATTCCTAACATTTCATCATCAGGAAATGACAAACCGCAGTCAACTACAATAATTCCGTCATTATACTCAAATGCAGTCATGTTCATTCCGATCTGTTCCAGTCCTCCGATTGGAATGATCTTCAACTTTCCAGTATTTTGTTTTTTCAAAAATTCTACACCTCCATATGCATG
>OFMB01001090.1_pt1 | contig 13612 bp, 7 predicted proteins | sample 1541111 | NCBI WGS metagenome assembly OFMB01 (sample SAMN04209241, study PRJEB22552) | human gut metagenome | biome: gut; material: feces | host: Homo sapiens | place: USA: Oklahoma
GATGCCATCTATCAGGGCGTGCACGAGGCGGTCATCATTGATGGCCGCGTGCCGCACTCCATCCTGCTGGAACTGTTCTCCGACCGCGGCTCCGGTACCCGCTTCTACCGCCGCAGCCACCGCGAATAAAAAGATTGCGCAAGCGAAAAAGCAGTATTATAATAGAAAAAACGCTCCCTCCGGGGGAGCGGCGCATGCGCGGAACTTCTATTCACAGGAGGTACACCTATGGATTCTGAAAAAGTCATCAAGCGGGACAACGAGTACGTCCTGCACACCTATAACCGCAACCCCGTCGTGCTGGAAAAGGGGCACGGGCTGTACGCCGAGGGCCCGGAGGGACAGAAGTATCTGGACTTCACCAGCGGCATCGGGGTGAACAGCCTTGGCTACTGCGACCTTGCATGGGCAGAAGCTGTGTCCCAGCAGGCACACAAATTGCAGCACACCTCTAACCTGTACTACACTGCACCCTGCGGCAAGCTGGCGAAAAAGCTGTGCAAGCGCACCGGCATGAGCAAGGTTTTCTTTGGCAATTCCGGTGCTGAAGCCAACGAGGGCGCCATCAAGGCCGCCCGCAAGTACAGCGTAGACCATTACGACAAGGACCGCTACAACGTTATCACGCTGGTCAACAGCTTCCATGGCCGCACCCTTGCCACCCTGACCGCCACCGGGCAGGAGGTGTTCCACAACTACTTCGGCCCCTTCAACGAAGGTTTCCAGTACGTCCCGGCGGGGGATATCGAAGCGCTGCAGGAACTGGTAGACCGCCACACCTGCGCCGTGATGATGGAACTGATTCAGGGCGAGGGCGGCGTGATGGCGCTGGACCCGGACTATGTACAGGCCGTGCGCGCTTTGTGCGACGAAAAAGACCTTGTGCTCATCGTGGACGAAGTGCAGACCGGCGTAGGCCGCACCGGCACCTTCCTGTGCTGTGAGCACTATAACCTCAAGCCGGACATCGTCACCCTTGCCAAGGGGCTGGGCGGCGGCTTGCCCATCGGCGCGGTGCTGATGAATGAAAAGGTAGCCGAGGGCATGGGCCCCGGCACCCACGGCTCTACCTTTGGCGGCAACCCGGTGGTCTGCGCCGGTGCCAACGTGGTGGTAGACCGTCTGGACCAGAGCTTCCTTGCACAGGTCAGCGAGCGCGCCGTACAGCTGCGCACCGGCTTGGCAAAGCTGCCCCACGTCAAGAACATTTCCGGCATCGGCCTGATGGTGGGCATTGAGTTCTTTGATGTGCAGGCTGCGGATGTGCTGACTGCCTGCCGCGAAAAGGGCCTGCTGGTGCTTACCGCTAAGACCCGGCTGCGTCTGCTGCCGCCGCTGACCGTCTCCGAACACGAGGTAGACATGGCGCTGGAGGTGCTGGCTGAGGTGCTGGGCACGATGGAGCCGACGGCTCCGAAGGAGCAGGCATGAAAAATCTGCTGAAAATGAGCGACCTTTCCCCCGCCGAGCTGACCCACATTCTGGATGTGGCAGACCAGCTGAAGGCGGACTGCAAGGCGGGCCGCACCGCCCCGCTGCTGGCGGGCAAAAGCGTGGCGCTGCTGTTCTCTAAGGCGTCTACCCGCACCCGCACCAGCTTTGAGGTGGGCGTGTACCAGATGGGCGGTCTGGGCAATTACATGAACACCGCCGAATTACAGGCCGGGCGGGGCGAGCCTTTGCGGGACACCGCCCGGGTGCTGGGGCGCTACTACGACTGCGCCGTCTGGCGCACCTACCGCCAGCGGGACTTGGAGGAACTGGCCGAGCTTTCCGGCATTCCGGTGATCAACGGCCTTACCGACTACGCACACCCCTGTCAGGTGCTGGCTGACCTGATGACCATTCGGGAGCGCCGGGGCACGCTGGCAGGGCTGAAGCTCTGCTTTGTGGGCGACGGCAGCAACATGGCCAACAGCCTGATCGTGGGCGGCCTTTTGGCGGGGATGCAGGTATCCTGCGTCTGTCCCCCGGGCTACCGCCCGGCAGCGGATGTGCTGATGTTTGCCCACCAATACGGCAATGCCTTCCACCTGACCACCGACCCCGCCGAGGGCCTGCGGGATGCGGATATCGTGGCCACCGCCGCGTGGAACACCACCGCCCCCGGCACTGCCGAGAGCGAGCAGCGTCTGCGGGATTTTGTGGGCTTCCAGCTCACCGGCCGTCTGCTGGAAAACGCAAAGCCCAACGCGCTGGTGCTGCACTGCCTGCCCGCCCACCGGGGCGAGGAGATCTCCACCGCCCTGTTCGAGCAGCACGCGGACGAGATTTTTGACGAGGCAGAGAACCGCCTGCACGTCCAGAAAGCCGTGCTGGCGGTGCTGCTGGCGGGCAAGTAAAACGGTTTTGAATGCCCGCCGCTATCGGGTTGCGGCACCCAGCATCCGCATCGTGCCTTGGGCGGCACGCGCGTCTTGCTGGCCGCTGCCCCAACAACTCCTCCCTGTTTCCGCCGCTGGCGGCGGTCGTCGTCGTTGCACTTTGGGCATAAAGAGCGGAAAGAATATTTTGTATTGCAGTTCCGAAACGCCTGCGGGCGTTTCGGAACTGCTTTTTTATGGGAGCGAAGCATACCCCCCCCCCGTATCGTGATTTTGCCCATAATTTTGCACCTTTTTTTGGCAGGTGCTGCCCGCAAAAGCGCTTTATTTCCTTGAATTTTGGTGCTATACTCAACTTGGCATTTTTGTCCGTTCCGGCTGTGCCGTTTGGGGGTATAGCCGGACAAATCAACCGACAAAGGAGAGGATATCATGAAAAAACGCATCGTGAGCATGATACTGGCACTCAGTATGGTGCTCTCCATCCTTCCTGTATCCGCATTTGCAGATGCAGGGGCAGGGTTTTCTTCCGCAGCGGCGGAAGAAACCAACAGCATTACTTACAGCTCCGAAGAAGAGCATGAGGCTGTTGGTAAGAACTCTGAAACAAATAATCAGGTGGTCAAGATCGAGGTCGGCACGAACGGTCTGCCCAAGGCAGCGTCCGGTACCGGCTGGAGTTATGACGAAACTACCGGGCTGACCATCACCGGTACCGGCAGTGAAGATACCGAGTACATTCTGGACGGCACGGTCAGCTGCAATGTGACCGTCAAGAATGCTAATAGTCACACGGTTTATCTGCTGGATGGCACTGTCACCGGCACACTTTTGATAGAAGCCGACAATATGTACGGCGTCCGCGTTCTGGGCGGCAGCTACGCCGATGTGCAACTGAATTTGGGCACCATTGACGGTGGTACCTACGATAAGCTGACCGAGAACGGCGGCAATGTCCGGGGCGGCTTTTTCCGCGATATCTCCGGTCTGAGCGCCGACACGCAGCAGCAGGCACACCAGCTGCTGCTGCCGGAGAACTGCACCCTGAACGGACAAAAGGAAACAAAAATCTATATCATCAAGAAGTATAACTATTCCGGTAACGGGAACGATCTGGAACTGGTAGTGGAAAGCGACACCGGCTGCGATGTATGGGCGGTAGCCTCTACCGGCGGCAGTGTCATGGCACTGCCCGCCGGTACCCAAAATTACGCCTTCACATACTTTGACTCTACGATTGCCACGATCTCCATCAGCGCAGACGGAAAAACGCTTTCCGCCAGCTTTAACATGATCCCGGCGCAGAACGGCGCACCCATGAAGCTGGTTCCTATGGCACTTGGCGCCACAGAACTGCGCTTTAACAATGAGGGTCAGCCCGATCTGACCGACGTGACCTATGTGGACAGTCTGGACACGGACGCAAAGCTGCACCGTGTTTACATGGGCAACGGCTGGGGTTATAACTGCTACCCCAACGACAGCAGCAATGAAAGCACTTTGCAGATCCTGAATCAGGGCGGTGCAAACTTCGACTTCAGCGCGCTGAGCGATGTGCCTATCAACTGCTATGTCGAGATCACCAATGCTAATATTACCGGCGGTGAGTTTGGCGAAAACGGCCGACTGACGATCACCAGCGGTAAGATCAGCGGCGGCACCTTCCACAATGTCAGCGCGGGCATCAACTCGATCAATGGGAACAGTGCGGTCGAGATCACCGGCGGCACCTTTGATTCCCTGTTCTGCAATGGCTCTTGCTCTATTGCCAATGCGGTGATCCAGAGCTGCAATTTCAATACCTATGGCAATAACACCTACACCATTTCGGATACGGTTCTGGGCGAACTGCCTGACGGCATCCAGAAGCTGCTGCCCGCAGGACAGCAGCTCAGCACACTGGTGGTGCGTAACGGCGGTGTGACTGCGATGAACGGCAGAACTCTGCCTCTTTCCACCAATACCATCTATCTGGTGGGCGCAGGCAGCGCAGAACTTACCCTGAACACCGATGTACTGAGCATCAACGATGCACCGGTCGAAAACTACAACGCCAACACCTCTGCCGACGGCAAGGTGCTGCGCATTACCGGCAAGAATGACGGCGCAAAGATCTTTGTGAATAAGTCCACCAATCCAAGCGACCTCAAGCCCCTGCGCATTACCGAAAAGGGTCTGCCCGACCTGACCGGTGTGACCGGTGTGCCGATGAGCGGCGAGGGCATGACGGCTAACCTCTATGAGGGCCTGGGCTGGAAGTACGCCACCATGGAAGAGAACGGAAGGACACGCGCGGCGCTTTACATCACCACCCCGGACGGCAACCCGGTGGATCTTTCTTCGGATACCATCAACCCCTACCATAAGGCCATTGCCGTGGAGCAGATCACTTTTGCAAATGTGACTGTCACCGGCATCGTGGCAGAGGGCTCTGTTGGTGCGGAGAACACCATCATTCAGGACGGCACCTTCCAGAAGGATGTCTACATGGATGAAAACAGCACCATCGCAGGCGGCACTTTCCAGGATGTCGTCCGCGCTTATGGCAAGATCACTGGCGGCTCATTCATCGCTGAGGTCCAGCTGAACCAGAACAGCGAGGTCACCGGCGGTGTGTTCCACGATGTCCAGCTGCCGAGCTATGCCACGGAGAAAACGGTCATCCAGAATGCCGTGATCCTTGGCAGCCTGAAAACGGACAGCGACAGCAAGGCTGCTATTTCCAATACGGTGAGCTGCGGCTATATTGAAAGCAGATTCCTTGCCGCCGGTCAGCAGCAGAGCAAGCTGATGATGACGGACGGCACTGTGGAACGCCTCAACGACTATGCCGCAGCAACAGACGCGGTTTACCTTATCGGTAATGTCAAGGCAGAGATCCGCTTCAGCAATGCAGTCACGAACATCAACGGCGAGGATGTCAGCGCTTACAACGGCGCACAGCTTTCCGCAGATGGCAAGACCCTGACCCTGACCGCCAAGAATGACGGTGAGCCTATTGTGGTGAACATGGCCACCACCGGAAAGCTGCCCTTCTCTTCCCTGAGCAAGAGCGACTTTACCGTTTCCGGGACGATCGAACATCAGACCGTTAAAAGCAGCAAGGATGGCGTGGGCAAATTGAGCCTCGTCTATGTGCGCACCTACGACAACGAGGTGTTTGAAACCTACCCGGCGGGAGCGGACATGTACGGCCTCTACAAGCAGCGCATCGTAGCGCAAGAGGGCGACAAGTACACAGAAGGCTCGCTTGATATCGGCGAGGTGGTACGCAGATATCAACCGAAGCTCGACGACTTTGAGTATGACCCCAAGACCCAAACTGCAACCTATAAAGGCCCGATGTATTTTGACGATGCACCGCTGTATTCTATCCGGTATGTCCCGGAGGATGGCTCGTTCCCGTCTGTGACGAAGCCCACCAAGGCAGGCACTTACAGCGTTGACATCGTGGTGGATTCTAGTGACCACTACGTTGGCAACCAGTACGAAGTGGACACCTATACTGTGTCTGAGTCGAAGTACACCCTGACCGTGGACGACAAGTCTACCGAGCACGTTGCAGGTGAGAAGCTCAGCTTCACCGCAGACGAGAAGGACGGTTACACCTTCACCGGTTGGAAAGTGACCGGTCTGCCCACTGACGTGGACACCACCAAGGCGACCATCTCCTTCACGATGCCCGCAAATAACGTCACACTGAAAGCACAGTACACCGAGAACGCTCCCAAGACCTATAAACTCGATGTCACCGATGCACAGGTCACCCTGAAGGATGGCAGCGCTGTTGCCGACCTGACAGCTGTGTCCGTGGGTACAGAACTCAAGGCTACCGCAGACGAGGACACCGAGACCAGCGTGTTCAAGAGCTGGAACTGCACCGGTCTGGAGCTGACCGAGGAGCAGAGCACCGCACGCGTGGTGTACTTCACCATGCCCGACCATGATGTGAACCTGAAGGCGGAGTTCGTTACTCCTACGAATAAACTCGAGGTCACCGATGCAAAGGTCACCCTGAAGGACGGCGGCGCTGTTGCCGACCTGACGGCTGTGCCTGTGGGCACAGAGCTCAAGGCTATCGCATACGAGGACACCGAGACCAGCGTGTTCAAGAGCTGGAGCTGCACCGGTCTGGAGCTGACCGAGGAGCAGAGCACCGCACGCGTGGTGTACTTCACCATGCCCGACCATGATGTGAATCTGGTGGCGGAGTTCGTTACTCCTACGAATAAACTCGAGGTCACCGATGCAAAGGTCACCCTGAAGGACGGCGGCGCTGTTGCCGACCTGACGGCTGTGCCTGTGGGCACAGAGCTCAAGGCCACCGCAGACGAGGACACCGAGACCAGCGTGTTCAAGAACTGGAACTGCACCGGTCTGGAGCTGACCGAGGAGCAGCGCACCGCACGCGAGATATACTTCACCATGCCCGACCATGATGTGAACCTGAAGGCGGAGTTCGTTACTCCTACGAATAAACTCGAGGTCACCGATGCAAAGGTCACCCTGAAGGACGGCGGCGCTGTTGCCGACCTGACGGCTGTGCCTGTGGGCACAGAGCTCGTTGCCACCGCAGACGAGGACACCGAGACCAGCGTGTTCAAGAACTGGAACTGCACCGGTCTGGAGTTGACCGAGGAGCAGCGCACCGCACGCGTGGTGTACTTCACCATGCCCGACCATGATGTGAATCTGGTGGCGGAGTTCGTTACTCCTACTAAGCCCGATCCCGCGCCCGAGAACTATAAGCTTATTGTTTCCTATGCAAAGGTCACCCTGAAGGACGGCAGCGCTGTTGCCGACCTGATGGCTGTGCCCGTGGGTACAGAGCTCAAGGCCACCGCAGACGAGGACACCGAGACCAGCGTGTTCAAGAGCTGGAGCTGCACCGGTCTGGAGCTGACCGAGGAGCAGCGCACCGCACGCGTGGTGTACTTCACCATGCCCGACCATGATGTGAATCTGGTGGCGGAGTTCGTTACTCCTACTAAGCCCGATCCCGCGCCCGAGACCTATAAGCTTATTGTCTCCTATGCAAAGATTACCCTGAAGGATGGCAGCGCTGTTGCCGACCTGAAGGCTGTGCCCATGGGTACAGAGCTCAAGGCCACCGCAGACGAGGACACCGAGACCAGAGTGTTCAAGAACTGGAACTGCACCGGTCTGGAGCTGACCGAGGAGCAGCGCACCGCACACGAGATATACTTCACCATGCCCGACCATGATGTGGAACTGACTGCTGTGTTTGAAGTTCCTGCTACTCCCGATCCGGATCCCACTCCTGATCCTAAGCCGAACCCCGACCCCACCCCCGCACCCGGCGGTGACAGTGACGGCGGCGGTGCAGCCATTGTGGCAGTAGCCGCTGTGGGCGGCGCAGCCATTGGCGTGGGTGCCTATATCGCAGGCACCACGGCCTACCTGAAGAGCGTCCTGCCCGAGGGTATGGCCATCCCCGCTAACCGCCAGCAGCTGGCAGTTGCACTGTGGACCGCCGCAGGCAAGCCCGCTACCCAGAGCACTGCACTGTTCAACGATGTGGCAGCAGATGCCGCAGAGCTGCAGGCTATCCGCTGGGTCGTGGATACCGGCCTGATGTCCGCACAGGACGGCAGCTTCAAGCCCGGCAGCCGCGTAGGCCGCATGGAAGTGATCCGCACTTGGAAGACTTACCAGCAGCGCGGCTAAAACCGCTGCCCCTTAACCCCTTATAACCCCGCAGGGACTGCTGCACAGCGCTGTGCGGCAGTCCCTTTTTTGCGTCCCAAAAGGGTGCGCAAGGGCTTTTTTGGGGTTTTTCAGGGCGATTCGATGCATTTCAGGGGCCATTCACGCAGAATTGCTCCATTTTTGCCGCCGTTCGTGGTATACTACAGGCACAGAGCAGTGCTCTGTTCAATATGCCATTCCCGTAATTCCTATAGAGCAGAAAACCGTCCGGTAACCGCAAACCGGGCGGTTTTCTGTTTTTTGCGGGTGCGTGTGGTGCACCGGGTCGTTTCAGCGCATTTGCGGGGCGATTCGTGCCCAAAACCGTCCAAAGCGGGCAAAACGTGGTACACTGGGTACAACAAAAGCGCCCGGCTTGGAGGGCGCTTGAGAAGGAGAGAATCTTATGCAAAAACGGCTCATCAGCATGGTTCTGGCGCTGAGCATGGCACTGACCGCAATGCCGCTGCCCGCCCTTGCCCAGAGCGCCCCGCCCGACACCGCCAAGGCAGCCCGCTGGGCTGTGGAGGCCGGGCTGCTGCCCGACATGGGCGAGGGCGCCTTTATGCCCGGCAAGCGTGTGACCAAGGTACAGGTCATCCGCGCATGGAACCGGCTGAAAAAGCTGGGTCTGGCGAAATAACAATTGCCATCTCCCGATCGATCCTTTCCAATAAGTGCAGCAAGGCCGTCCGGCGAATGCCGGACGGCCTTGCTGCTTTTGGGGGAACGAACCCTCTCAGTCGTCGCTGCGCGGGAGCGCCTGAGAGGGTTTCAAACCGGTGGTGCCCACTTCATCGGGGTCAAAAGAGAACATCCCCCGGCAGGCAGAAACTTTCCCCGCAGAGGGCATTTTCAATCGTTCTCCACCCCGGGACACCCGGCGGCCTGCCATGCGGCGCACAGTACCTCTTTTTCCGCCTTGGAAAGCTTTTTCAGGGCGACTTCCCGGCGCAGGGCGGCGCGCTTGTCCGCGCAGCGCTCCAGATAGGCAAAGCCTACCGCGCCGTGGGCGCGGGTGTAGCGCGCGCCCTTGCCGATCTGGTGCGCCTTCAGCCGGGCGGCGGGGTGGTTCGTCCAACCGGTGTACAGCTGCCCGCCGGTGCAGCGCACCATATAGACGTAGGCGACGTCAGGCAAGGCGTCCATTGTTTTTCAGCACCTGACGGCAGGCCGCAAGGGCGGTCTCCTTGTCCTTGGCGGTGATGAGGAAGCGGCTGGCGTGGCAGAAGCTGATGCCCGGGATGCCGCTCTTCTGCTCGATGACCTCCTGCGGCTGCCCCGCCCAAGACTGGGGGAAGGGCAGCTTGGACTTTTTGGTCTTGTGGTCGGTGACGCACTGGGCGCTCCACCCGCCGCGCTGGCTGGGGTACACCACAAACAGGGCGTCGGTCTTGTACAGGCCGTTTTTCCACGGCAGATAGCAGGGCAGCACCACGATGCCGTCGCGGGAGTTGCGGTAGGCCTGCTGCACTTTTTCGTCCGCGCGGTTCACGGCGTTGGCGCTGTCGATCTGGTTTTCCAGGATCTGCTTTGCCACAGCCACCGCCTTGAAAAAGCAGCTGTCCTGATCCTCTTTGGAGTCCCACACCGGGTTGAAAAAGCCAATGGCATCGCACAGGCTGTTCTGCTCGCCGGTGTTGTCGTTCAGGTCCAGCGGCTGGATGAAGTTTTCGTCAATGAGCCGCGCCTGCCGCTCGCCCACAAGACCGGGGCCCAGCACCCGCCACAGCAGACCAAAGGCCGCGTAGGGCACGCCGTTGGCGCGGTACTCCCGGGGCTCCTGATGGTGGTCGAACATCCCAAAGCCGATATCATACACGATGCCGTCAAAATCGTCAGGCACGGTAAAGCCGCGGGTGATCTTGATATCCGGGCGCAGAATTTGCAATAGCGCCGTAGCAAACACGTCATCGGCATGGAACTTGCCGGCGTGAGTAAAACCGTTTGCGGGAATTTTCATGGATTTGATACCTCGTTCTCCTAGTTTCGTCTGGTATCAGTATAGCACAATCCCGCCCGTGGGACAACAAAAAGGAGCTGCCGCTCAGGTGCGGCAGCTCCAGATTGGTTCTATTTACAGCGCCGAATAGCCGAAGCTGTTTACCAGCGCGTCGATGTGCTGCCCGGCCTTGCACAGGGGGCAGTCGCGGGAGTCGAAGCTGGCGTAATCCGGCAGACTGGTGGGGTCGAAGATAGAGGTGACCGGGTAGCCAAGGCACTCGTGGGTGGTGGCAAAAATCGCCGAAAGCCCGGCCACGATGCCGCCGTAGTAGTTTACGGCTTCCACAGCTGCCTGAATGGTGTAGCCGGTGGTGATGGATGCGGCCAGAATGAGGACGTGCTTGCCCTTGACCATGGGAGCAAGATTATCCCGCAGAATGATCTGGCTGCCGGAGGTGTATTCCGGCGTGACCACATAGATGGTCTTGTGGGCGTTCATATTGGTAAAGCCGTCCTTGGTCAGCTCGTTGGCAAGGCAGGTGCCAATGACCTGTGTGCCGTCCAGACAGAGCACGGTATCCACGATGGTGCTGTGCTGGTAAGCGCTGACCAGCTCCTTTGCTACGGCTTTTGCCTCGGAAAGGCGGGACTTTTGGGTGGTCACGTCGATGTAATAGTTGATGTGGCTGTGGCTGGTGGCAAAATGTCCCTTGGCCACCCGCAGGAACAGTTCGCTTTTGCTGGTGGGAAGCTTGACCATGTTGATCATTGTACAGCACTCCTTTTTTCACCGGGCGCAGCTGCGCCGCAAAATACAAAACAGCGCGGCAACCTATTTTGGTCGCAGCGCTTATTTTTCTTCTCTGCTTCTTTATTGTACTGAAAAATGCCGCTGTGCACAAGACACAAACCTGACGAAAAACCTTGCTTTTTTACAGACATATCGCCGAAAACTTGGATGCAAAGGCCGCTGCCGCCCGGAAAAGCGCACTGCAAAGAGGACATGGCGGCAAGCCCGGCGCTATGACAGGGGAGAAGTGTGCCTTTTTGCGCAACACGGAAAATTTTGCAAAAAGGGACTGGTATTTTTGCGGGTTTTGAGTATAATATAAGAGATAGTTCAAATTTGAAGTAAAAGGAGAATCACATCCATGGCACAGGCAAAACAGGATATGGGTTCCGGCAGCGTAAAAAAGCTGATGCTGCAGCTCATGATCCCGGCGGTCGTTGCACAGGTGGTCAACCTGCTGTATAACATCGTGGACCGCATTTACATCGGACATATTGCCGGCATCGGCGCGGCAGCGCTGACCGGCGTGGGACTGTTCACCCCCATCCTTATGCTGCTGAACGCGTTCGCCATGCTGGTGGGCGCGGGCGGCGCACCCCGCACCGCCATTGCACTGGGACAGGGCGACAAGGAGCAGGCAGAGAAGATCATCTCCAACAGCTTTACCATGCTGCTGCTCTTCTCGGTGGTGCTGACAGTGGTGTTCTACGCCGGGGCACCCACCCTGCTGCGGCTCTTCGGTGCCAGTGACGCCACCCTGCCCTATGCGCTGAGTTACAGCCGCATCTACATTCTGGGCTCGGTGTTCGTGCTGCTGGTGCTGGGCATGAACCCCTTCATCACCACGCAGGGCTTTGCCAAGACCAGTATGCTTACCACCGTCATCGGTGCGGTCATCAACATTATTCTCGACCCCATCCTGATCTTTGGTCTGGGGCTGGGCGTGCGGGGCGCTGCCATTGCCACCGTGCTCAGTCAGGCCGTGGGTGCGGTGTGGATCCTGCACTTCCTCACCGGCAAAAAGACCATCCTGCGCCTGCGCAAGGACTATATGCGCCCGGAAAAGAAGGTCATCCTGCCGGTGATGGCGCTGGGCATCTCCACCTTTGTGATGATGTCCACTGAGAGCCTGCTGTCCATCAGCTTCAGTTCCAGTCTGGCGCGGTACGGCGGCGACGTGGCTGTGGGCGCCATGACCGTCATCACCAGCGCTTCCCAGCTGTGCACCCTGCCCATTCAGGGCATCTGTCAGGGCGGTCAGCCGGTGATGAGCTTCAATTTCGGCGCGGGCAAAAAGTCCCGCGTCAAGGAGGCGTTCCGCTTCCAGCTGCTGCTGTGCAGCTGCTACACCTGTCTGTTCTGGCTGCTCATGATGCTGGCGCCGGGGGCTGTGGCGGGCATCTTCACCTCGGATACGGCGCTGATCGACTACACCACATGGTCCATGCGCATCTACATGGCGGGTATCTTTGCCATGGGCTTCCAGATCGCCTGCCAGCAGAGCTTTATGGCGCTGGGACAGGCCAAGGTCAGCCTGCTGCTGGCCTGTCTGCGCAAGATCATTTTGCTGATCCCGCTCATCTTCATCCTGCCGCACCTGCTGCCGGACCCGGTATTCGGTGTTTTTCTGGCAGAGCCGGTCAGCGATATTCTGGCAGCCACCATTACCACCATCACCTTCTTCTCCCGCTTCAACGGTATTCTGGAACGGGGCGCTGCGAAGGTGTAATGAAATAGAACAAGCCCGGAAAGTCTGCGGACTTTCCGGGCTTGAATTTTTGGCTTTAAACGGCCTCCGGCTCACCAAGAGCCAGCACCTTCGTCAGCTCGGCCTGCACCTTTGCGTTTGTGGCATCGGTGACGGCCAGCACATCGGAGTAGAACTTTTCCATCTCGTCACGGGTGGAGAAGGTGGCCACATACATCTGGTTGCCCATGGCACCGGACAGTGCCTCGGGGATGCGGTCTACCATGCGCATGTTGTCCTGATACTTCTGCATCAGCTGCTCGTGGCTGTAAACGAAGCTCTTGCCGTCCCGGCGGCCGGCAAAGGCGCAATAGTAGTGCTCACCCACCGGCATATCGGTGCCGCCGAAAGCAATCATGTCCGCCCAGATTTTGTACACGTTGGTGGAGCGGGCAAAGTCGATCATGTCCGGGGTAAAGCCGCCGCAGGGGCGCATATTGACCTCCAGCGCCACGATCTGGCCTTTTTTGCCCATGCTGGCCTGATCCTCGGTCATGCGGAAGAACTCGAAGTGGACAAAGCGGCTCTTCACCCCAAAGCTCTTGACGGCGGCACGGCCTGCGGCGCGGGTGTCCTCCGGCAGATCCTTGATGATGTAGTAGATGGAGTTGTCATCGTTGTTCACGATGTCCATGATGGACACCGGGCTCACATTGCCTGCCTCAAAGATGGGGTTGCCATGGGCGTCGATGATGGCATCGTAGCTGTTCACCTCGGCGCGGACGAACTCCTCCATGATGTAGGCCACATCCGGGTGCTCCTTCTCCTTGTAGGCCAGAAATTCTTCCAGTTCCTTGTCGGTGGAAAGGCGGTGGGTATCCGAAGCGCCCACGCCGTTGTCCGGCTTGACCACCACCGGGTAGCCCACCTGTGACACAAAGGCCTTGCAGCCTGCAAGGTCATCCACCATGTGGTAGCGGGCGGTGGCGATCCCGGCCTTCTGATAGTACTCCTTCATCTTGCTCTTGTACTTGATGCGGGGCATATCAGAGGTCTGGAAGCCGCTGGTAATGTGAAAATCGGTGCGCAGGGCGGCATCCCGCTCCAGCCAGTATTCATTGTTGGACTCCAGCCAGTCGATGCGGCCATACTTGAAGG
>OFMB01001111.1_pt1 | contig 13423 bp, 9 predicted proteins | sample 1541111 | NCBI WGS metagenome assembly OFMB01 (sample SAMN04209241, study PRJEB22552) | human gut metagenome | biome: gut; material: feces | host: Homo sapiens | place: USA: Oklahoma
GCCAGCATATTCATCGCCATGCTGGTAGTCACCCGTCCAATGCTTCGAAGAACAGCCAGATAAACCTCCGTCATACCCCAGCAGATATAGGTGATACCCATAATGCGGATATAGGAAGAACCAATGGCCAGAAGCTCCGGATCGTTGGTGAACAGTCTCATCATCATCTGTGGCATGGTAAATGCAACGAGTGCCACGAGAACAGAGATGATCATGGAAAAACGAAGAGCGATTCCCTCGATGATCTGAATGGCTTTGTAATCTCCCTTTCCATAATACTGGGCACAAAGCAGGGTGGCTCCCGTACCAAGACCGTAATAAACCATAAACAGGACATTGGAATAATTCGCTGCCAGGGATACTGCGGAGATGGATGACTGACCTACAAAGTTCAGCATGATAACATCGGCGGAATTGACCGCTGCACTTAGCAGATTTTGAATGATGATGGGGATGACAAGCTTAACGATCTGTGGATAAAAATCATCCCGCTGTGAAAGTTGATTTCTCATTTCCTCCTCCAAAAAAATACAATTACAATGACGTGAAAAACAGTAAATCACATACATGGTAACTGTGTCAGCTTTTGTAAAAATGAAAGCAGACATGATTGCACGATAACATAGTTTATAGGCAGTGTCAATCGGCAAACTGCAAAATTGTTTAAACAACTTACGGGAAAATGACGAATACAAAAAATGCATAAAAAATTATATCAGCAGTTGTTGAGATTTCCAATCCATGATAAACTGAATGAAGATATTTTTCAGAGAAAGAGGAGTAAAAAATATGCCAGTTTTTGATTTCAGCGCAGCACCGGCAGATAAAAAAGAGACAAAAAGCCAGTGCACATATACAACGTTTCGTTCCAATGAAACAAAAGCCACACCGGAGAAACCGGTGCTGATCCTGGATAACAGCAAAAGAGAGTGGAAACATCATTCTTGCGGATATTTTTCCAATCCTGCGAAGCAGACTGCATTTGAGTTTAAGGAAGAGGACGGTGTTTTTCCGGCAGACATCCTGAAGATCGATTCCCGTTTTACAAGCCTGATCAAATGGCTCGGAGAAAATCATATCAACATCCGTCTTTCAGGACAGAATACAGAAGAAGGATATGCTGTTTACAAAATCCGTGAGATTGCTTTTGGCGGAGGCACCAAGCTTTCTGCTGAGGACGGATTTCTTCAGTTTATGATCGAGCGTCTGTTTGCAAGCAGTGCGCCGGCAGAAGAAAATGAGAACGATGAGGAGGAAGAAGACGGTGACGATATGAAGCTTACCAGTATTCAGAGTATCACCGACTTTATGAACTGTGCCGGAAAGACTATGCCGGATAATATCCGTCTCTGGGCAAGAAGAAATCTGGCAGTTGCCCGTTCTCATGAGGTTTCTCAGGAGGAAAGACGCCATGCCCAGAGAGCACTTTCCATCATGATGAATATTCAGTGGAAGCATAATTATTTTGAGTCTATTGATCCGAAGGAAGCACGCCGTATCCTGGATGAGGAGCTTTATGGAATGGAGCGTGTAAAACAGAGGATCATTGAGACGATCATTCAGATCAACCGTACTCATACACTTCCTGCTTACGGACTGCTTCTTGTAGGACCGGCAGGTACCGGTAAATCTCAGATCGCTTATGCAGTTGCAAGAATCCTGAAAATGCCGTGGACAACCCTGGATATGAGTTCGATCAATGATCCGGAACAGCTTACAGGAAGCTCTCGTGTTTATGCAAATGCCAAGCCTGGAATCATCATGGAGGCTTTTTCCATGGCAGGAGAATCCAATCTGGTATTTATCATCAATGAGCTTGACAAGGCTGCATCAGGTAAAGGAAACGGAAATCCGGCAGACGTGCTTCTGACACTGCTGGATAACCTTGGTTTTACAGATAACTATATGGAATGTATGGTTCCGACAGTTGGTGTCTATCCTATTGCCACAGCCAATGATAAGGCACAGATCAGCGCACCGCTTATGTCACGTTTTGCAGTGATCGACATTCCGGATTATACACCGGAGGAAAAGAAGATCATCTTCTCCAGATTTGCGCTTCCCAAGGTTCTGAAACGTATGAGTCTGAAACAGGAAGAATGTATCGTAACGGATGAGGCGCTGGACGCAGTAATTAAGAAATTTGAAGATACCACAGGAATCCGTGATCTGGAGCAGGCTGCGGAGCATATTGCGGCCAATGCCCTGTATCAGATCGAGGTGGATCATGTGAAGGCTGTAACCTTTACCCCCGAGATGGTACAGGAGCTTCTGGACTGACAAAGGGATCTGTTTTGTAATGATAAAAATGCTTCCGGAGATTTTTTCGGAAGCATTTTTGGCTGAGGGAATGCACCTGTTTATGCCGGGCCTGTCTGATCGTAAAGGAAAATTATAAAAATAATGAAATCAGGGATTGCCTGAGAAAGTGTAAATGTGTATAATGGGATAAAAGAGCGTGCGCGTGAACACAAAGCACACAGGAGAGGTTTTGGAGGGTAAAATATGGCAGTAACATTACAACAGATTGCGGAAGCAGCAGGAGTTTCAAGAGGCACTGTGGACAGGGCACTGAACAACAGAGGCCGTATCCGCCCGGAAGTAGAGGAAAGGATCAAAAGGATCGCCCGGGAGATGGGATATCAGCCCAGCCGTGCCGGTCGTGCCCTTGCCATGGCAAAGAGGAAAATCCGTATCGGTGTGATCCTTCAGTATATGGAGACTCCTTTTATGCAGCAGGTTTTAAATGGGGTCCTGGAAGCAAAAGAAGAAGTGGAGAGCTTTGGCGGAACAGTAAAGATCTATGAGATCGAGGGCGTGGAACCAGAAAAAGTAATGGCTGCAATGGAAGAACTCCGGGAAGAGGGCTTTAATGGAATCGCGCTGACTCCATCAGAAGATCAGCTTTTGAGAGCGAGGATCAATCAGTATCAGGAAGAGTATGGAATTCCGGTAGTTACCTTTAATGCGGATCTGGAAGATACAAAAAGGTTATGCTTTGTGGGACAGGATACCTTTCAGGCCGGTCGTACGGCAGCAGGCCTGATGGGGGAGATGACAGGCGGAAACGGGCAGGTTGCCATAATTTCCGGACAGGTTGCCAATCCTGGTCTGATCAGCAGGCAGAAAGGATTTACGACAGAGATTAAAGAAAGCTTTCCGGGAATCGAGATCGTGGATATAAGGTATTCTTATGATGACGAATGGGTGGCATCCAAGATCGTGGAAGAATTTCTGGAGCTATATCCGGAGCTGACCGGGATCTATATTACGGGTCATGGCGTAAAGGGTGTCTGCCAGACCTTGCAGAAGCTTGGAAAGGATAAAACCATGCATGTGATCGCCAATGATTTCCTGGAAGAAAATCTGAAATGGCTGAAAGAGGGGACGATCAATTTCCTTATCGGTCAGGATGCGGCTGTACAGGGACATTCTCCGGTGATTATTTTGTTCCAGCTTCTCTTTGACAGCAAGGCACCGGAAAAGGAATACCAGTATACAGATATTGTGATCCGGACGAAATATAATATGGGTTAAAAAGGAATTGCTGTTGCGTATAGAACCCATGATCAGAAATATCATATGGCAGAATCCTGTACAGGGAAAGCAGATTCAGGAGGAAAAATGAATTATAAAAATGTAAAGATCGCAGAAGGTGCCAGGATCGCAAAGCAGTCTGTGATCCTTGGAAATGTAACGATCGGCCGTGACAGCTGTGTATTATATTATGCGGTGATCCGCGGGGATGATGCGCCGGTAGTGATCGGAGAAGAAACAAATATCCAGGAAAACTGTACCATTCATGTGAGCCACAACATGCCGGTCCATATCGGAAACAACGTTACTGTGGGACATAATGCGGTGATCCATGGATGTACCATCGGAGACCGGACATTGATCGGAATGGGAGCCGTGATCCTGGATGGTGCAAAGATCGGAAACGACTGTATCATAGGAGCCGGAAGCCTTGTGACTAAAAATGCGGTGATCCCGGATGGTTCTCTGGTAATGGGCAGTCCGGCCAGGATCAAACGAAATCTTACCTGGGAAGAGAAGCTTGGTATCGTGGAAAACAGCAAAGAATATCTTGCTGTGTCCGAAGAGATGAAAGCACAGGATGTATTATAAAAAAGTGAAGAAGACATTTGTAAACGGACAGCTCCGACTGCTTTGTAATATGAGAAGCAGTCGGAGCTGTAACTTTGTTATATAAAATGCTTATATTTATCGTTTTTTTATTTATCGATCACTTCCACCGGTGTGTCATCCCGTGCATCCAGATCGTTGATATATTTTTGGGTCTCTTTTACGATCACATTGGAAAGCAGTAGTACTGCGATCAGGTTTGGAATAGCCATCAGTGCATTCAGGATATCCGCTACGGTCCATACCAGGTTCAGAGAAATAACAGGGGAGATGGCAGCTACCGCAATGTACAGCACACGATAGGGGATGAGTCCCTTTTTGCCGGAAAAATACTCCACGCATCGCTCGCCATAATATGCCCATCCAAGGACTGTAGAATATGCGAAGGAAATGATACCTACTACAAGGATTACAGGACCAAGAACCGGGATCTGCTGAAAAGCCAGTGTAGTAAGAACACCGCCATCAGTGATATTTCCCATGTCGATCGAAGGATTTTTCATAATACTGGTTACCAGAACAAGACCGGTCATCAGACATACCACAACGGTATCCCAGAATGTACCGGTGCTGGAAACGAGAGCCTGACGAACCGGATTTCTTGTCTGTGCGGCAGCAGCGGCGATGGGGGCAGAACCCATACCGGATTCATTGGAAAAAAGTCCTCTTGCGATTCCATACTGCATGGCCATCATGATACCACGTCCTACAAGACCTCCTGCAGCAGCACCAGGGGTAAAAGCAAATTTGCAGATGGTTTTTACTGCGGGAATGATAAAATCGAAATTGATCCCCAGGATGATGATACATCCGATCACATAGAAAAATGCCATAAACGGAACAAGACGTTCACATACATTGGCGATGGATTTGATCCCGCCGAAAATAACAAGGGCAGTAAGAACTGCCACAGCAATGCCGATCGCTGCCGGCGAAATATGAAGGTTCTCATTACATACCGTTGCAATGGCATTGACCTGGGTAGCACATCCGATTCCAAAGGAAGCAAAGCCACCGAAAAAGGCAAAGATCAGACCAAGCCAGCGCATATTTAATCCGCGCTCCAGGGCATACATAGCACCACCCTGCATACGGCCGTCTTTGGTTTTGACGCGGTATTTTACAGCGATGAGAGACTCACTGTATTTGGTGGCGATTCCGAAGACACCGGTAAGCCAGCACCAGAGGACTGCACCGGGACCACCAAGAGCAATGGCAGTACCGACACCGATGATATTTCCGGTTCCAATAGTGGAAGCAAGGGCTGTTGTCAGGGCGCCAAACTGGCTGACTTCACCTTCCGCATTGGTATCTTTGGTGACAGACAGGCGAATGGCGGTACCAATCTTACGCTGGATCACACCGGTACGGATGGTCATGAAAATATGGGTGCCCAGAAGTAAAATGATCATCCACCAGCCCCACACCAGACTATCGATCTGGTTTATCACACTTCCGATTGCATTCATCATAGAAATCTCCTCCCTTTCTCAAAGCGAAATATCGCAGGACTGCAGAAATAACACAAAGGCGTACAGACACAGGAAATATGTGCTGTACGCCCTTGTACGTTACGCTCTTAATTTTTGATTATTATGCTAATTATACAGGAATATTCAGAATAATGCAACAAAAATATTCCCTCTGAACAGAAGATTTTTTGCTTCAATATATGTTGATCAAAACACTACAGGACCTTCTTCGCAGTACATATAAAATCCCGGGCGTACTGTGGGAGATAGGTACCTCTTCGGTATGCAATTGTCAGTGTGCTGAAGACGCCATCTTCACCAATGGAAAAACAGGCTGGTTTTACAGGGAGGTCCATATTTTGGACATAGGTTTCCGGGGTGAAACACATACCAAGTCCTTGCATGCAGAGTTTGACACAGGTTTCTGTGTTGCGGCTCTGTATTGGCACATAAGGCTTGATATGGGCAGCTTTCAATGCTTCCAGCGAAAGCTGTCCGGTAGTCTGTTCCGGAAAATGCAGGATAAAAGGCTCTTCTGCCAGAAGTGAGAGATCAAGCTTCGGGTATATGCCGTGAGTGGATACACTGCCGGCAGCAGCCAATGGGTGCTCCGGAGGCATGATCAGAAGGATTTCTTCTTTTTTCAGCAGTTCGTATTCCAGCTTGGGGTGTTTATGTACTTCATTGAAAATGCCAAAATCAAGCTGATCATTGAGCAGAAGTTTTTCCTGGATAGAATATGCCTCTTCCAGGATATTGACCTTTACTTTAGGATATTTTTGAAAAAAAGAGGTCATGATCTGAGGAACCATACAGGTACTCCTCATCAGTGGGAAAGCAACGTTCAGTTCTCCTTCATTATTTTCTGTAAGATCTTTCAGCTCTTTTTCCCAGTCCTGTTGTATCTGCAGGATCTTTCGGGTATACTCCATATATTTGCGACCCGCAAAGGTAGGTGTATAGCTGTTTCCGCTGCGGCTGAACAACTTGGTCCCCATTTCTCGTTCCAGTTTCTGGAGATGCTTGGTCAGGGTTGGCTGGGAAATATAAAGCTCCTGTGCGGCTTTTGTAAGATTCTGATATTTGGCAATGCAGAGAATGTACTCCAGTTCATGATAGTTCATGTTTTCCTCCAACTATTCCATTTTGGCATAATTTTTATGTATAATATGAATTTGACTTCCTGATATGCATATTTTACAATACATCCTATCATCATATCAAGGGGGAAAAAATAAATGAAAAACTGGCTGGAAAAACAGTTCAGACTGTCTGAGTTCAATACAAATATAAAAACAGAACTTCTGGCAGGACTGACAACTTTTGTAACTATGGCATATGTGCTTGCCACGATCCCAAATATTCTGGCAGGCGCCGGTTATGATAAACACACGACTCTGACAGCTATGATCATTCTGATCATTGTGACCAGCTGTGCAATGGCATTGGTTACCAATCGACCGTTTGCTCTGGCTCCGGGACTTGGAAGCGTTGGAATTATTGCGTCTATGATTACCAATGAAGGCGTAAGTATGCCGATCGCAGCAGGTGTGATATTCTGGAGTGGTGTTCTTTTTATCATAATTTCATTCTTTGGTCTGAGAGAAGCCGTGGTACGTGTGATCCCGGTAAGCCTGAAACAAGCGGTTAGTGCCGGTATTGGTCTGTTTATCGCACTTCTTGGTGCAAAAAACTGTGGACTGATCGTGGCAAATGATGCAAAAAACTGTCTTTCCTTTGGAGATCTTGCATCTCCATCTGTGATCGTAGCAGTGATCGGATTTCTGATCCTTCTGGTGATCAAGGTACGAAATATTCCGGGTGGTATGATTCTTGCGATCCTGCTGACCACTCTGGCAGGAATTCCTTTCGGTGTTACACATGCTCCGGAATCCATTTTTGCATTTCCGGCAGGTATCGGCCATCAGTTCCTGAAAGTTGATTTTATGGGAGCGCTGAATTTTGCTTATATTCCATTTCTGATCGCTCTGTTTGTACCGGATTTCTTTTCTACATTCGGAACAGTTCTGGGAGTAGGAGCAAAGGCAGGCTATCTGGATAAGGATGGAAATCTTCCGGGTATTGATAAATGCTTTAAGGTAGATGCGATTGCAACAAGCTTTGGAGCATTGTTTGGAATGCCGAGTCTTACTACTTATCTGGAGTCATCTGCAGGCGTAGAAGCAGGAGGAAAAACGGGACTTACGGTTATTTTTACAAGCATTTTCTTCGGACTTTCGCTGTTTCTGGCACCACTGGCTCTTGTGATCCCATCTGCGGCAACCGGTCCGGTGCTGATCTATATCGGCATCAATATGCTTGGTGCTATGAGAAATATTGATTATTCGGATATTACAGAGTATATTCCGGCATTTTTATGTGTAACCTTTACGATTTTTGCAAATAATATCGCAAATGGTATCTGCGTGGCGCTTCCGGCTTATCTCGTTATGAAGATCGCAGCAGGAAAGATCAAAAAGGTTGAACCGGTCATGTATGTACTGGTAGCAGTCTGTCTGTTGTATTTTTATTCAATTATCTAAGGATGGTGAAATGGTATGGAGCAGGTTCATCTGCTGATCAAAAACGCAAAGGTATTTAATTCCTATCTTAAGAAATTCATATCTGCCAATGTTGCGGTGAAAGATGGAAAATTTTATTACATAGACAGAAAACAGGATACGGATCTTCAGACTGACAATGTGATCGATGCAAAGGGATCATACATGATTCCAGGACTGACAGATATACACATGCATATTGAGAGTTCTATGGCCACACCGGCTTTTTTTGGAAAATGTGCAGGAGAAAATGGTGTGACGACGGTGGTTTCAGAGCCTCACGAAATGGCCAATGTCAAAGGGATCCGAGGGATTCTGGAGATGATCTCTGCGGCAAAGAATGCACCTATCGATATTTTTTACGGGATTCCAAGCAGCGTTCCGTCAACCAGTGAAAAGCTGGAAACAACAGGCGGGATCATTGACTGCAGTGCAATGAAGCATCTGCTGGAAGAAAAAGATGTGGTATGTGTAGGCGAAATCATGAATTACCGACAGATCATCCGGGAAAATGATTTGGAGATCAGCCGGTTTCTGGAATATCTGAAAAAAGACCATCCGGGATATGTGATCGAGGGACACTGTCCGTCATTACTGGATCTGGATCTTGCAAAGTTTCTTTATCTGGGTATTAATGGTGATCATACAGAACATACTCTTGAGGAAGTAAAGCAGCGGATCGAAAACGGAATGTTTTTTGAGATCCAGGATAAAATGTTGAAACCGGAAATCCTGGAATATATCTGCCAGAACCAGCTCTACGAGTATTGTTCCTTTGTAACAGATGATACTATGGCAGATGTTTTGTATGAGCAGGGACCGCTGAATGCAGTGGTACAGAAAGCGATCGATATGGGATTTCCGATGGAACAGGCAATCTACTGTGCCACATATACACCATGTCAGCGGATGCATTTTTATGACAGAGGAGCTATCGCACCGGGAAAACTTGCGGACTTTATGCTGCTTAAAGATCCGTCCGTTCTTAAACCGGAAGCTGTATTCAAAAATGGTGTTCCGATTTATGCAAAGGATGAACCGCAGTTGCCGCTGTCTGCTTCCACATATGAATTTCCGGCAGATTTTTACCGGAGTGTACAGCTTCCGGAGATTTTTCTGAAGGATTTTCAGGTGAATGCTCCTTTTCAGGAAGGATATGCAACGGTTCGTGTGATAGAGATCAATCCGGATCGTACCCATACTACTGAAAAACTGGTGGAAATGCCGGTGAAAGCTGGAAAGATCTGCTGGGAAAACAGCGGATGTCTTCTGGCTATGGTGGTGGAACGTCATGGGAAGAACGGAAATATCGGCTATGGATTTCTTACAGGCTCCTGCTTGAAAAAGGGAACTGTGGCAACAACATATTTTCATGATCATCATAATCTCTTTGTGGCAGGAAGCTCTCCGGATGATATGTTATTTGCTGTAAATAGGATCCGGGAACTGCAGGGGGGATTTCTGACAGTAAAAGATGGAAGGATCCTTTCTGAACTTGCACTTCCGGTATGTGGGCTTTTATCCGAAAAATCAATCAGGGAGAATGGCCTTGCATTGAAGGCGGTAAGAAAAAGCCTTACAGATCTGGGATATGTGCATAATAATCCGATCATGTCAGTGGCAACACTTGGATTACCGGTAAGCCCGGCACTGAAGCTGACTGATAAGGGACTGGTGGATGTAAAAAAAGGAGAAATTGTTCCGCTGATCGTAAACACAAAGAAAAATAAATAACGTTGTTCTTATTGCAGCAATATAAGCCGGACGTGAGTCGCGGAAGGCGGCATAATAAGGCATAATAATCAGATATCGTTGTAAAAAATCTGCATTTTTCAATCTTATGATTGGAATCTGCAGATTTTTTGTTATAGAGAAAAAACAAAAATCATGGTAAAATAAAAATGCAGGACAAAAAAGGTTAGATCAGGAGAAAACGCATGAAAAAGAATCACTTTGAATTAAAAAATTATGTTATGGCAACCGGCGTTTTTATCTTGGCGGTTATAGCAGGGATTCTTATTTTTTTCGAGTGTGTGCAGAGGGCTGTACAGGTGAATTCTCAGAATACATTGAAGATAAATGTGCAGAGACAAAGTGAACATTTGCGGACGATACTGGATATTAATTATCAATATCTGAATGAGATTGCCTCTGCAATGGGAAAATCAGAAGAACTTTTTTCAGAAGAAAATAAAGAACAACTGATATCTATTTATGAAAAGACAGACCTGGAGAGGGCTGCTCTTATTGATAAGAATGGAGATGCATACTACGACAATGGAGTAACCAAGAATGTTTCTCATCGCAGATATTTTCAGGAGGCTATCAGTGGAGAGCAGACCATCAGCGATCCCCTGGAAAGCAGTGTGGACCATAAGGTGCGGGTGGTTTTAGGTGTGCCGGTATACAAAGACCATAAAGTGATCGGTGTGTTGGGCGGATCCTGTAATGTTACAGCGCTGAGCCATATGCTTTTTAATGATCTTTTTGACGGAGCGGGAAACAGTTTTCTGGCTACAAGTGATGGAGAGATCATTGCCTTTGACAGTGGTTCGGCGTCTGGTACGGAGATCACATATGGAATCAATCTTTTTAAATATTACAGAGAAAAAAATCTCAAAGGAAAGAATACTCTTCAGGATATTCAGGAAGATTTTAAAGTTGGCGAAAGTGGTCTGGTGAAGCTTAGTCTCAAAGAGAGAAAAGAAGCAGACCGGTATCTGGCATATATGCCTCTTGGATACAACGACTGGATGATCTGTTATGCAATTCCTGTAAAAAGTGCACAGCAGGCTTATGAATTCATTTCCGGTTATGAAATCCTATTTATGGGAAGCTTCTGTATTCTGGTGCTTCTCCTGCTCCTGTATATTGTTGTAAGAAATAACCAAGAGAAAGCAGAGTTGGTGCGTTCTGCCCAGAAGGATGCGCTTACAGGCGTTTATAACAGAGAGAATACGCAGAAGGTGATCGATGCTATTCTGAGAGAAAAAGCTCCGGAAGGCTTTCATGGCTTCCTGATCCTGGATATGGATCATTTTAAAGAAGTGAATGATGTTTACGGACATGTCATGGGAGATAATGTATTAAAAATGCTGGGAGGTTTTCTTAAAGAGCAGTTCCGGGAACAGGATGTGATCGGGCGTATCGGCGGGGATGAGTTTGTGATCCTGCTCTGTAATATCGGTTCACGGGAAAATATGGAGAGAAGAATAAAAAAACTTCATGAAAAGCTCAGGGAGATCCGTATGGAAGGCATGGGAGAGCATACATTTACTTTTAGTGCAGGAATTGCTTTTGCACCACAGGATGGAGATACCTTTATGGAACTGTATCAAAAAGCAGATTTTGCCCTTTATCAGGTAAAACGCTCCGGAAGGGATGGCTACCGGATCTATAAATAACAATAAAAAAGACAGAAGATATCCTGAAGAGAAAAAAGGAAATCTTCTGTCTTCTTTTTGTATAAATTGGAATGGGAAGCTTTGATGTCCTTAGGCTTCCGGAATTTTTTGAATGATCGTTCTGTTTATGACAACCAGGAAAGCTACGGACACGATCAGAGAAATGATCTCCGCAATGGGGAAAGACCACCATACTGCGTGAAGTCCGCCGATGGAAGCAAGGATATAAGCAGCAGGTACCAGGACAAACAGCTGACGCATGATAGATACGATCATACTGAATACAGCTTTTCCGAGTGCCTGGAATACAGTTCCCGCAATGATACAGAACCATGCGATCAGATAGTGGATTCCTATGATACGAAGTGCAGGGATTCCGATGGTAAGCATATCTTCGGAAGCACTGAACAGCCCCAGCAGTGTTTTCGGAATAAATTCAAAGGCAAGAAAACCAATGAATGTAAAACAGAATGCGATGAACATGCTGACTTTGACAGTTTTAAGCATACGCTTTCTGTGGCGTGCACCATAATTATAGGCAATGATCGGTGTAATGCCGTTGTTAAGTCCAAATACAGGCATGAAGAAAAAACTCTGCAATTTGAAGTAAACACCAAATACTGCAGTTGCAGTGACTGTGAACTGTACCAGGATCAGATTCATGCAGTAGGTCATGATAGAACTGATGGACTGCATGATGATCGATGGAATACCTACTGCATAAATATGGCCGATGATCTCCTTTTCCGGCCGGAAGTTTTTGCCGTTGTAGTCATCGGGCACCACCATGCCGGAGTAAAGGGCGGCGTCCGTCCAGCCCTGGGTGGTCAGCCAATGGCCGTCCATGTCGTTGAGGATGGGGACATACTTTTTTTCCGAATACCGGCCATCCTTTGTGGTTGCGGTCTCTGTCATCCAAGCCACCGTCTCGCTGTCCGGGGTCAGATGGATGGCGTCCAGCAGGAGCTTGGTGAACTCCGCCCGGGTGATGGTCTTTTCCGGCTGGAAGCTGCCATCGGGATAGCCGTCTACCCACCCGGCGGCCACTGCCTCCTGAATTTCCTTCTGGGCCCAGTGGCCCTGTACATCCCATAGAGGGTTGCCGCTGCCTGGGGAAGCCGCCGCCGCAGGGATCAGCAAGGTGACCGCCAGCAGGGCGCATACCATTTGCCGCATTGGTTTCATAGGAATCTCTCCTTTCTTTTCTTTCGTCCGGCAGGACGTCCTATATAAACTAAGACGGATTTCCGGTGGAAATGCAAGGGGTTTTTCCAAATTTTTTGCCTGGCTGCCTCAAATTTTCAAAAAACTATGCACAAAAAACCCTTCTCTTGTGGAAAAAGGGCGAGAGAACCGGCGGCGCCAGAGGGGAAAGAGGAAAAATCGGCGCGCTCCCTTGACGCAGGCGGGAAAAGGTGATAGAATACCCCGATGTAAGAGGCTGTGACCGGGAAGAGTACCCCCACTTCCCCGCCCAAGAGAGGAGCCGGACGGTGCAAGGCTCTGGCGGTGGTGGAGGGAAGGCGCCCGTAAGCCGCGGGGAGGCAATGCCCCGCCGGTTCCCCGCCGTTATCGGGTTCGAGTGCGGGCCGCGTTCTTTTTTCGGCCCGAATTCAGGTGGTACCACGGAGAACCTCCGCCCTGAGCTTTCCGCTCAGGGCGTTTTTTTGTCCCCAAAGACTGCCCCATTTTCCCGTAAATTACAAACGAAGGAGTTTGACAGGATATGAAAAACAACGAAAAGACCATGGAAAAAGTCGTGGCCCTGTGTAAGGGCCGCGGGTTCGTCTTCCCCGGCAGCGAAATCTACGGCGGCTTGGCCAACACCTGGGACTACGGC
>OFMB01001113.1_pt1 | contig 13408 bp, 9 predicted proteins | sample 1541111 | NCBI WGS metagenome assembly OFMB01 (sample SAMN04209241, study PRJEB22552) | human gut metagenome | biome: gut; material: feces | host: Homo sapiens | place: USA: Oklahoma
TGATGCACAAACCTTCGTGCATCAGCCCCTTTTTATCAGGTAGATTCTCTTCTTACAAAGCCGCCGGGCACGATGACGGTGGGAGCAATGGCAGGCTTATGCGCCATTTTGCGGCGCAGCTGCGCCACCGCCGTTTTTGCCATGCCGTCCAAGTCCACCCGGTAGCTGGTGAGCTGGGGGCTGCAAAGAGTGGAATAGCGGTAGTCGTCGTAGCCGGTCACTGCCACATCCTGCGGCACCCGGTAGCCGTTGCGCTTGAGGGTCTCCACCAGATTATAGGCCACCGCATCGCAGTTGCAGACAAAGGCGTCCGGCATCTCGTGGGGCAGAGAAAACGGCATGAACTTGCCCTGATCGTCCCGGTCCTCCAGCCGCCAGTCGTCCCGGATGGGCAGACCGGCACGGAGCATCGCCTTGACGTAGCCCAGATACCGGTCCATGATGGAACTGGTGGACAGCACGCTGCCAACAAAGCCGATGTTCCGCCGCCCGGTGGAGATAAGGTGCTCGGTCATCGTGTAGCTGCCGCTGGTGTTGTCGCTGAGCACGCAGTCGGCGGCAATGGCATCGTCGTAGAAGTCCAGCAGCATAAAGGGCACACCGGTCTGCACCGCCGTAGCAAGGTAGCGGCGGCTGATCTCGCCCATAAAAATCAGGCCGTCCACCTTCCGGTTTACAAGGAAGGTAGGCATATTGCAGCTTTTTTCTGCCTGCGGCAGAACGATCTCCATCAGAACCGAGATGTCCTGCTCGGCGGCAGCTTTCAACACGGAACGGTACAGATTGGAATAAAAGGCATTCTCGTTGAAAAAGCGGTCTGCCACCAGAATGCCGATGCTCTCGCCGCCGGGGTGGGCGTTGGTCCGGGCGGGGGGCTGGTAGCCCATCTCCTCAGCGGTGGCAACGATCTTGGCACGCATCTCGGCGCTTACGCCCTCCTTCCCTGCCAGACCCTTGGAAACGGAAACGGTGCTGATGCCCAGCCGCTGTGCAATGTCCGCCATGCGTACTGCTTTTGCCATGTTCCTGACCAGCTTTCTTCTTGATTTGGTTATGAGGTAAATAAAATTCCGATTAACTTTATAACTAGCATAACAGTTTTCGGTAGTTTCGTCAACAAAAACCTTGAAAGCCTTTAAGCTAACCGCCATTTAGGCTAATTTTCTCTATCTTTGTTAGCTAACAAAACATTTTAAGTTTAATTTTCGTGTTGTATCCCGGATTTGCAGGTCAGTTTTCACAAGAAAATCGCCGAATTGCCACCAAAATACCGAATATTTTTGGTGACATTGACAGTGCATCGTGAAAAGACTATACTTAAATCACAAAAAGCGAAAGAAACAGTTAGCTAAACCAAGTTAACAAAAGCTTTCGCAACCCGGAAAAAGGTTCCACATTAAAGAAGGAGGACATCCCTATGCGTAAGATCAATCGTCGCAATTTCCTGAAGGTCACCGGTGTGTTGACCGCAGCTTCTGCTCTTGCCGCCTGTGGCGGCAGCAGCACTTCTACCGCCGGCTCCACCGGCAGCACCGCCGGTTCCGCTGCCAGCGCAGACGGTGCAAAGGCTTACAATGAGCTGACCGTTGGCACCGACAACACCGACCTGAAGGCCGAGCTGAAGGTCATCAGCCACCGCACCGACCTCATCGATGACGGCACCTTCGACGGCTACGTTGCCGCATTCCAGAAGCTGTATCCCAACATCACCATCAAGTACGAGGGCATCACCGACTATGCCAACGACATGACCACCCGTCTGACTTCCAACGACTGGGGTGATCTGTGCATGATCCCCACCAACATCCCCCTGACCGAGTTGGGCGACTACTTTGAGCCTCTGTGCGCACTGAGCGACATTGAGAACGATTACAACTTCGCTTCCAACCGCGCTTATAACGGCAGCGTGTACGGCATCCCCTCCACCGGCAATGCACAGGGCATCGTCTACAACAAGAAGGTCTTTGAGGCTGCCGGCATCACCACCCTGCCCAAGACCCCGGACGAGTTCCTGGATGACCTGCAGAAGATCAAGGACTACGATCCTTCCATTGATCCCCTGTACACCAACTACGCCGCCGGCTGGACCATGACCGCATGGGATGCTTACACCAGCGGCGGCGCAACCGGCGACCCGAACTGGATGAACATTACCATGCCCCAGACCAAGGATCCGTTCCAGAAGGGCATTCTGGGTGCGGACGATATGGGTCCCTACGCTGTGTACTACATCCTGTACGAAGCAGTGAAGCGCGGCCTGACCGAGGCCGACCCCACCACCACCGACTGGGAGGGCTCCAAGCCCCGCATCAATAACGGCCAGATCGGTGCCATGGTTCTGGGCAGCTGGGCCATCGTGCAGATGCAGGCCGCCGGTGACCACGCCGACGACATTGGCTATATGCCGTTCCCCATTACCGTCAAGGGTACCCAGTACGCCAGCGCAGGTGCAGACTACTGCTACGGTGTGAACAAGAACACCACCGATGACAAAAAGCTGGCTGCCATGCTCTACATCAAGTGGCTGACCGAAAGCTCCAACTTTGCTTATGATCAGGGCGGTGTGCCGGTGCTGAAGAGCCAGGAATACCCCGATACCCTGAAGGCATTCGACGGCATCGACCTGGTCGAGGATGCTCCCGCTCCCGCAGAGCTGGCAGACCTTGCCACCGAGGTGCAGCAGGAGGCTGAGCTGATGCTGAATGCCGACCAGACCCACGTCATGCGTGTGGTGGAGGCTGGCATCAACGGCGACGAGACTCTGGACGACATCGTGGCCGACTGGAACGCTGCATGGGACGCAGCTGTGGATGCCTGCGCACCGCAGTAATCGATCTATCGTTATAAATCAGCAGGGCGGGCCCGTGTCCGCCCTGCTTTTGGTGAAAGGAGGTCTTTTACATGGCATCTTCCGCAACCGTATCTGCACCTAAAAAGCGCAAGAGCTTCAGCGAATACTTTCACAGTATGCGCGGGCAGCAGCTCATCGTCACGCTGGTGTTCCTGTTTGTTCCGCTGGTGCTGCTGTTCATGTTCACCTATCTGCCCTTCTTCAAAATGGTGGAGTTCAGCTTCTTCAAAATGAAGTACATCGGCAGACGTACCTTTGTGGGTCTGCAGAACTACATCTCGGTCTTTACCCGCAAAGACTGCTTCCACGCTCTGAGCCTGAGCCTTTACTACATGGTAGGTTCGGTGGTGCAGATGGCGCTGGCGCTGCTGTTTGCCACCATCCTGAGCTTCAAGTGCAAGGGCAGCAAGTTCTTCCGTGGTGCACTGTACTTTCCCTGCCTCATCTGCGGCATCTCGGTGGGCTTCATCTTCAAGTTCTTCTTCACCCATGGCTTTGTGCTGGATACCCTGCTGAGCTGGGTGGGCTTCAACGTGGATAAGCTGCCCTTCTGGCTTCGGGATGAGTCCATCAACAACGTCGTGCTGGTGGCCTGCTCTATCTGGAAATACATCGGCCAGAACATCGTCATGTTCATCGGTGCTATCGCTTCTGTGGACCCCGTTCTGTACGAGGCTGCTGAGATCGACGGTGCCAACGCATGGCACCGCTTCAAGGACATCATCCTGCCCTCCATCAGCACCATCGTGGTGCTGAACCTCATCATCTCGGTGTCCGGCGCACTGTCCGCCTTCGAGATGCCCTATGTTGTCACCGGCGGCGGCTTCAACACCTCCACCTACTTCGTGGTCATGGACAAGATCGCCCATACCGACCAGAAGGTGGGTCTTGCATCCGCCATGGCTGTGGTTCTGCTGCTGCTCATCGTGATCGTCACCTACGCCCAGAAGGCTGTGGAAAAATGGCTGGAAAACCGCAGCAGCGGCGTAACCAAGTGAAAGTGAGGCAGAACGTATGAACGCAATCAAAATGAAGCGCATCCTCATCAATATCTGCAAGTATGTGCTGCTGATCTTTGCCGCTTTCGTGGCACTGGTGCCCATCGTGTCCTGTATCTTCACCGCCTTTAAGACGGAGCAAGAGTATGCCAACACCAACGTCATCACCCTGCCCAAGAGCTTTTTGAACTTCGATAACTTCATCATCGCATGGAACAAGGCCAACATGGGCAAGGCGTTCCTCAACAGCTTTATTATCCTGATCTGCGTGCTGGCAGGCAGCATTATGATCAGCGCCATGCTGGCTTATGTGCTGAACCGGTTCAAGTTCCCCGGCAATAAGCTGATCCGCAACCTGTTCACCATTGCCACCCTGATCCCCGGCATCGCCTCCCAGGTCACGGTGTACCAGATCATGACCGCTCTGCATCTGGTGAACTCCATGCCCGGCTACATCATCCTGATGATGGGCACGGACGTTATCACCATCTATATCTTTTTGCAGTTCTTCGAGAACCTTTCCTCCACGCTGGATGAAAGCGCCATTCTGGATGGCTGCACCTACTTTGGTGTGTTCTTCAAGATCCTGCTGCCCCTGCTGAAGCCCGCCATCGTCACCAGCGCCATCCTGAAGGGTGTGTCCACCTACAACGAATACTACATGGCAAACCTGTATCTGCAGGATAAGACCAAGTATCAGGTGGTTGCTACCTCGCTGTATGTGTTCTCCGGCCCCATGGGCAACCAGTACAACTACATCTGCGCCGGTGTTATCATCACCATCATCCCCGCCCTTATCGTGTTCCTGCTGTGTCAGGATCAGATCTACAGCGGCATGGCTGCCGGTGCTGTGAAGGGCTAAAATTGCGACATCCACATTTTTCCTTCATCATCTGCTGCTTCTCCCGGTTTCTGTGCAGGAGCCGGGAGAATACAGCAGAAGGAAAACAAACAATCTTCTATTACAGGAGTTTATCTTATGAGCAACGTAAAAATGTTCTGCGACGCACTGCCCAACATCCCCTGGCAGGAAAAGCCTGCCGATGTTACCGCCCCGGTGTGGCGGTACAGCGAGAACCCCGTCATCGACCGCAATCCTGTGGAAGGGGTAGCCCGCATCTTCAACAGTGCGGTCGTCCCCTACGAGGGCAAGTTCATCGGTGTGTTCCGTGGTGAGCAGGTCAACGGCATCCCCTACATCTATCTGGGACGCAGCGAGGACGGCATCCACTGGAACTTTGGCAAGGACAAGATTCCCTTCGTCAACGAAAAGGGCGAGCCGTTTATGCCGGTGTACGCCTACGATCCCCGTCTTGTGAAGGTGGAGGACACCTACTACATCATCTGGTGTCAGGACTTCTACGGTGCGTCCATCGGCATCGCCAAGACCACCGACTTCAAGACCTTTGTCCGCATCGAGAACCCCTTTATCCCCTTCAACCGCAACGCCGTGCTGTTCCCCCGCAAGATCAACGGCCTGTACACCCTGCTGAGCCGCCCGTCTGACAGCGGCCACACCCCCTTTGGTGACATCTTCCTGAGCCAGAGCCCGGATATGGAGTTCTGGGGCCGTCACCGCCATGTGATGAGCAAGGGCTCCAACTGGTGGGAGAGCGTGAAGATCGGCGGCGGTGCTGCCCCCATTGAGACCAGCGAGGGCTGGCTGCTGTTCTACCACGGCGTTACCGGCACCTGCAATGGCTTCGTCTACTCCATCGGCGGTGCCATTCTGGATAAGGACGAACCCAGCAAGGTACTGTACCGCTGCGGCAACTTCCTGCTGACCCCGGAAAAGTGGTATGAGGAGCGCGGCTTCGTGCCCAACGTCTGCTTCCCCTGCGCCACCCTGCAGGATGCCGACACCGGCCGCATCGCTCTGTACTATGGCTGCGCCGACAGCTATGTCGGTCTGGCCTTCACCACCGTGGACGAGGTGGTGGATTACATCAAGACTCACGATAACGCAGGCCCCACCGATCACGAGGTGGGCATCCGCTAAGCGTCAAGCGCAACCCTCTCTGTCAATGCTTCGCATCGCCATCTCTGCAAAAAGAGATTTTACGTCCCCTACCGGGCGCTGGCACGGCGCAAGCCGTGACCGAGAGGGTTTTTACTTTTGTACAGAAAGGAAGTTCTGTATTATGTCTTCCATCAAACAGGCAGCAGAAGAAATGCTGCTGCAAACCATCATTCCCTTCTGGAAAGGGCTGCGGGACGAGGAAAACGGCGGCTTTTACGGCTACATGGATTTTGACCTGAAGCTGGATAAAAAAGCCGAAAAGGGCTGCATCCTGAACAGCCGCATTCTGTGGTTCTTCTCCGAGGCGGCCATGCTGACCGGCCGGGCAGACCTTGCCGAGGATGCCCGCCACGCCTACCAGTTCTTCCTGAAAAACTGCTACGACGAGGCAAACGGCGGTGTGTACTGGAGCTGCGATTACACCGGCAAGCCGCAGGACACCACCAAGCACACCTACAATCAGGGCTTTGCCATCTATGCCCTTTCCGCTTACTACCGGCTGACCAAAGACCCCGTTGCGCTGGCCTACGCAAAAAAGATCTTTCATCTCATCGAGCAGCACTGCACCGACAGCGAGGGCTATCTGGAGGCCTTTACCATCGACTGGAAGCCGGAGAGCAACGAAAAGCTCTCGGAAAACGGTGTCATGGCGGCAAAGACCATGAACACCCTGCTCCATGTGTTCGAGGGTTACGCCGGGCTTTATCAGGCCAGCCGTGACCCGGAGGTGGAAAAAGCCCTGCGCCGCATCCTTGACATCTACGAGCACAAAATTTACAGCCCGGAGCTGCACCGGCAGCTGGTGTTCTTTGACCAGCACTACAACTCCATCATCGATTTGTACAGCTACGGCCACGATATCGAGTCCAGCTGGCTCATCGACTGGGGCTGCGATTTACTGGGAGATGCAGCGCTTTCCAAGCGCATCCACGCCATCAACTCCGACCTTGCCGCCCACATCTACAAAGAAGCTTACATTGACCACTCGGTGGTCAATGAGTGCGAGCGCGGCAAAGTGAACACCACCCGTGTGTGGTGGGTGCAGGCCGAGTCCGTACTGGGCTTCGTGAACGAATACAACAAGAGCGGCGATGCAAAATACCGTGATGCCGCCGCCGATATTTACCACTACATCTGCAACGTGATGGTGGACAAACGCCCCGGCAGTGAATGGTTCTGGGAGGTGGACGCAGACGGAAAACCGTCCAGCCGCAAACCCATCCTTGAGCCGTGGAAGTGCCCCTACCACAACGGCAGAATGTGCATGGAACTGATAAGGAGGAACCCCGATGTCACAGTCTAAACTCCACCCCGAATACCTGCGCCAGAAGGCTTTGCAGGATGCCTACCTGGCCCGCAAAAACAAAAAGACCGATTTCTACAACGGCATCTACGACCGGTGGGAAAACCCGGTGCTGACCCGCGAATCCATCCCGCTGAGCTGGCGGTTCGACCTGAACCCGGAGACGAACCCCCACTTTATGGAGCGTCTGGGCGTGAACGCCGTGTTCAACTCCGGTGCCATCAAGCTGAACGGCAAGTATTACCTTGTGGCACGCATTGAGGGCAACGACCGCAAGAGTTTCTTTGGCGTGGCAGAAAGTGACAGCCCGGTGGAGGGCTTCCACTTCTGGGAAAAGCCCATCCTGCTGCCGGACACCTGCCCGGAGGAGACCAACGTCTACGATATGCGCCTGACCCAGCACGAGGACGGCTGGATCTACGGCGTGTTCTGCTCCGAGAGCAAGGACAACAGCGTGAATGACCTGTCCGCTGCCGTGGCTGCTGCGGGCATCGTCCGCACCAAAGACCTCAAGACTTGGGAGCGTCTGCCGAACCTTGTCACCAAGCGCAGCCCCCAGCAGCGCAATGTGGATCTGCTGCCGGAGTTTGTCAACGGCAAGTACGCCTTCTACACCCGCCCCATGGATGACTTCATCGACACCGGTTCCGGCGGCGGCGTAGGCTTTGGTCTGTGCGAGGACATCACTCACGCCGTCATTGACGAGGAGATCATCACCAGCCCCCGCCGCTACCACACCATCACCGAGGCAAAGAACGGCGAGGGTGCCACCCCCATCAAGACCGAAAAGGGCTGGCTGCACATTGCCCACGGCGTGCGGAATACCGCCGCCGGGCTGCGGTACGTTATTTATGTATTCGTCACCGCACTGGACGACCCCAGCAAGGTGATTGCAGAGCCCTCCGGCTTCCTGATCGCTCCCCGGGATTGGGAGCGTGTGGGCGATGTCTCCAACGTGGTGTTCACCAACGGTGCCATTGCCGATGAGGACGGCAGCGTGTATATTTATTATGCAGCCAGCGATACCCGTCTCCATGTAGCTTCTACCACCATCGACAAACTGCTGGACTTCGCCTTCAACACCCCCGCCGACCCGCTGCGCAGTGTGGACTGCGTAAAGCAGCGGTGCGCCCTCATCGACAAAAATCTGGAGTACCTCAAGAGCATCGGCGAGTAAACCGCCCCTCTGAGACCTCCACCCGAAAGGAAACGCCATGAAAAAGACCAACATCGACAGCCCCTTCTACCGCACTATGGGGAAGATCGGCGATCTGCTTTTTGCCAACCTTCTGTGGCTGGTGTGCTGTTTGCCCATCGTCACCGCCGGAGCCTCCACCCTGGGGCTGTTCACGGTGGTGAACAAGATGGCGGCAAAGGAGGACTACACCGTCCATACCGACTTTTTCAAGGCGTTCAAGCGGGATTTTAAGCAATCCACCGCCCTGTGGCTGGTGCTTTTGCTGGCAGGCTTTGCCGCCCTCACCGGGCTGCGCACCGCCACCGCACAGGACACCCCCAGCACCGGCATTCTGGCGGCAGCGTCCTTTCTGCTGCTGGTGCTGGCGGGCTGCTGCGGCAGCTGGGGCTTTGCTTTGCTGGCACGGTTCACCTATCCCGGCGTTCTGCCGGTGCTGACGGACAGCGGCCGCATGACCCTTGCAAACCTGCTGCCCACTGTGGGGAATCTTGCCTTTCTGGCGTGGTTTCCTCTGCTGGCAAAAGCCGCCCCTGCGTGGTTCGTCTATCTGCTGCCCCTGTGGCTGCTCATCGGCGGCGCAGGTTCTGCCCTTGGCATGGCAAGCCTGATGCGCCCCGCCTTTGCTCAGCTGGAAAAAGCCGGGCGCAAGGAAGAGGAACCGGAAGAAGAACCTGACACGGAGGACAGCGTGCAATGATCGTCTGCACCGAAACTGTCTTTACCCTGCATACCACCCACACCAGCTACCAGCTGGCAGTTGCCCCCAATGGCATGGTGCTGCACACTTATTACGGCACCCGTCTACCGGAGGATGTGCCCAGCCTTGCGGATGCCCGGATGCCCCACAGCGACCCCGGCTGCTGGCCGGACCTGCTGCCGCAGGAGCTTTCCGGCTGCGGCACCGCTGATAACCGCACTCCCGCCGTCATCCCGGAATACGCTGACGGCACCGAAGCAGCCGCCTTTGTGTTTGACCACGCTGTGGTCACCCCCGGCAAGCCGCAGCTGCCCGGCCTGCCCATGTTCCGCACCGGGGAGGGTGTAGAAACATTATCGGTCTTTCTGAAGGACGCAGGCGGGCTGGTAGTGGAGCTGCGGTACAGCGTGTACGAGGCGGAGGATCTCATTACCCGCACCGCCGTGTACACCAATGCGGGCACCCAGTCCCTGACATTGCACAAGGCCGCTTCCCTTTCCGTAGACTTTGCGCCGGATGCGCTGGAACTTATCACCCTCAACGGCACATGGGCGGCGGAGCGCACCCTAGAACGTGCGGCGCTGCGCTGCGGCATCCAGAGCATTGGCAGTATGCGGGGCGTCCCCGGCCACGCCCACAACCCGGCAGTCGCCCTCTGCCATGCCGATACCAACGAAACGACCGGCGATGCATGGGGATTTGCCTTTGTGTACAGCGGCAACTACCTCATTGAGGCCGAGCGTTGCGACGCCGGTGAGCGTCTGGTGATGGGCATCCACCCCTACCACTTCCACTGGACGCTCGCCCCCGGTGAGAGCTTCACCGCCCCGGAAGCTGCCATGGTCTACTCCGATAAAGGTCTGGGTGAGATGAGCCGTCGGTTCCACACCGCCATCCGCACCCGGCTGCTGCCGCCCCACTGGCAGGATATGGCCGCACCCCGCCCGGTGCTCATCAACAGCTGGGAGGCCTGCTACTTCGATTTTGACGAGGAGAAGCTGCTGGCACTGGCGCAGGCTTCCAAAAAGGCAGACATCGACCTGTTTGTGCTGGACGATGGCTGGTTCAAGGGACGCAACGATACTTCTTCCAGTTTGGGCGACTGGGCAGCGGACACCCGCAAACTGCCACAGGGTCTGCCCGGCCTGTGCAAAAAGATCAATCTGCTGGGGCTGGACATGGGGCTTTGGGTGGAACCGGAGGCCATCAGCCCGGACAGTGACCTCTACCGTGCCCACCCAGACTGGGCGTTCGGCATTCCCGGCCGGGAGCCTTTGGAGATCCGGCAGCAGTACACGCTGGATTTCAGCCGCCCGGAGGTGGTAGCGGGCATCTGGCAGCAGCTGGATGCCGTCTTGCAAAGCTGCCCGCTGAAATACCTCAAGTGGGACATGAACCGCAGTCTGGCACAGGTGTACAGTGCCGTTCTGCCTGCCAAGCGGCAGGGCGAGGTGTACCACCGGTATGTGCTGGGGGTGTACGAATTGCAGCGCCGTCTGACCGAGAAATACCCCCACTTGCTGCTGGAAAACTGTGCAGGCGGCGGAGCACGGTTCGACTGCGGAATGCTCTATTACAGCCCCCAGATCTGGTGCAGCGATAACACCGATGCCCGGAGCCGCCTAGTCATCCAGTATGGCACCAGCCTGTTCTACCCCGGCTGTGTGATGGGTGCACACTTTTCCACCGTGCCCAACCACTGCACCGGCCACATCTCCACGGTGGAAGCACGGATGGCGGCAGCACTTACTGGCACCTTCGGCTTTGAGCTGGATCTGACCAAGTACACGGAGGAAGAGCTTGCGCAGCTGCGTTCCTTTGTGGCATGGTATCGTGCCCACGGTGCCCTGCTGCGGGGCGGGGAGCTGCACCGGCTGGTAAACCCGGACGCAAATGGTCTGGGTGCTGCGTGGATGCTTTCCGCCAAGGACGGCAGCGAGGCGGCGGTGTTCGCCGTGGGAGATGCTTTGACCGGCAGCCACGGCACCGCCAGTCTGAATGCCCGTCCCCGGCTGGTGCTGGCAGGGCTGGACCCGGCGGCACAGTACCGGGACGAAGAGAATAACACCTACACAGGGGCGCAGCTGCTGACCACCGGCTTGGAACTGCCCGGCGGCTACGGCCAGATGCCCGCAAAGATATGGTATTTGAAGAAAGTGTGATCCTATGGAAGAAAAAGTAAAACAGCAGTATGACCGCTGGCTTTCCCAGTCCGGGATGCCTACCGACCTTGCCGAGGAGCTGAAGAGCATTGCAGGCGACGAGGATGCCATCACCGACCGCTTTTACCGGGAGCTGGAATTCGGCACCGGCGGTCTGCGGGGTGTCATCGGCGCAGGCACCAACCGGATGAACGTCTACAACATCCGCAAGGCAACCCAGGGGCTTGCCAACTACCTGAACGCCTCCGACCTGCCCAAAAAGGTGGCCATCGGCTACGACAGCCGCATCAAGAGCGATGTGTTCGCAAAAGAAACGGCGGCGGTTCTGGCTGCTAACGGCATCAAGGCGTACATCTACCCCCGTCTGGAGCCCACCCCGGCGCTGAGCTGGGCGGTGCGGTACTACGGCTGCGGCGCAGGCGTGTGCGTCACCGCCAGCCACAACCCCGCCAAGTACAACGGCTACAAGGTCTACGGCGCAGACGGCTGCCAGATCACCCTTGAGGTGGCAGCAAAGATCCTTGCCGCCATTGAAGCAGTAGACTGCTTTGCCGTACAGCCTGCGGACTTTGACGCAGCCCTTGCCGAGGGCAAGATCGAATACAGCAGCGAGAAATGTCTGGACGACTTTGTGGATGCCGTCTACGCCCAGCGTGTGGGCGATGGGGCTGGCACCGCCGACCTGAAGCTGGTGTACACTCCGCTGAACGGCTCCGGTCTGGAATGCGTGAAAAAGCTGCTGGCAAAGCTGGGCGTCACCCATGTGACCGTGGTGCCGGAGCAGGAAAAGCCGGACGGCAACTTCCCCACCTGCCCCTACCCGAACCCGGAGATCCGGGAAGCCATGCAGAAGGGTCTGGAGCTGTGCGACAAAGTGCACCCGGACCTTTTGCTGGGCACCGACCCGGATTGTGACCGCTGCGGCACCGCCGTGCCCGACGGCAAGGGCGGCTACCGGCTCATCACCGGCAACGAGATGGGCATCATTCTGCTGGACTACATCTGCCGCACCCGGAAGGCGCTGGGCACCATGCCGGAGCATCCGGTGGCTGTGACCACCATCGTCTCCACCGATATGGCCACCCCGGTGGCGGCAAAGTACGGCGTGGAGCTGCGCCGCACCCTGACCGGCTTCAAGTTCATCGGCGAGCAGATCGGTCTGCTGGAAGCCGCAGGTGAAGCCGACCGCTACATCTTTGGCTTTGAGGAGAGCTACGGCTACCTGTCCGGTGCCCACGTCCGGGACAAGGACGCCGTCAACGCCACCCTGCTGGTGTGCGAAGCCGCTGCATGGTACGCAAAGCAGGGCATGACCCTGCTGGATGCCATCAACAAGCTGTACGCCGAGTTTGGCTGCTACCGCAATGCCCTGCACAGCTTCGCTTTTGAGGGCGAAAGCGGAATGCACACCATGGACGCCATCATGAAGCAGCTGCGGCAGACCCCGCCCACCGCCATCGGCGGCATGGCCGTGGAAAGCATGGTGGACTACAACACCGCCGGCACCGGACTGCCCAAGGCAAACGTGCTGGAGTTCCGTCTGGCAGGCGGTGCCAAGCTGATGGTGCGCCCCTCCGGCACCGAGCCGAAAATCAAAGTGTATCTGTCCGCCGTGGGCAAGAGCGAAGCGGAAGCCGATGCGGTGAACGGGGAGCTGGCGAAGGCGGCGGAAATGCTCATGAAGTGAGTTAGGGGGTAGGAGTGAGGAGTTGGATGGGAGAATTAGAAATTAGGAATGAGGAATTTGATCGGGCGGGAGCCAGGACAGCCATTTCCTCTTTCCTAACTCCTGGCCCCTAATCCTCCAGCGTGGCCTTCCGCAGCCGTTTCAGGATCTCCGAGGCGTTCAGATCCACCTTGTGCTCCAGCTGGTGCAGAGTGATCTCCAGCTGCTCGGACTGCCGGACCAGCGTGAGCAGCCCCCGCTCCTCCATCACCTCCAGGCACACCAGGGTATGGGTGGGCAGCTCCGGCTGCCCGCCGGAGCGGGCGGCTCCCCGGGCGATGCGGGGGTCTGTGTCCCGGAGGATGGGCTGTCCGGCGCTCTGGCGCTTCAGATACCGCCACAGGCAGACAAATTCCGCCCGGGTGGGCAGCAGGGACTGGGCCTCCAGCGGCGTGAGGAGGTCCCCCCGCCGGTATTTTTCATAAATAGACTGCTCCAGCTGGGCCCGAGTCA
>OFMB01001137.1_pt1 | contig 13191 bp, 27 predicted proteins | sample 1541111 | NCBI WGS metagenome assembly OFMB01 (sample SAMN04209241, study PRJEB22552) | human gut metagenome | biome: gut; material: feces | host: Homo sapiens | place: USA: Oklahoma
TTATTTCTCGGATTATTTTCATATGGTTCAATTTCATTTGTTGATTTATATATAATTTCCATATCTTTTTACCTCCAAATCACATCACAGCCGCCCACCCCTCAGCATTTATTTATGATGTATCATTCCCACAAGACCTATAATATAAAAAGCCGTCCCCACCAGGGTAACGGCTCTTAGAAAAAATTTAAAAAGGAGAAATTATTTATTTTCTACAGTCTACACTATATCACACTTCCTATAGGACATTCAAGGACATCTTTCACTTTTTGTAATGATTTTTTATGTAGTCTTTGTGTTTGCTTATAAGAATATCCAATATTTTGAGCTATAATTTCCCATGTCTCAAAATTGATATATCGCGATATGAGTATGTTTTTATAGATGTTGTTATCCACCTTCATAATCACATTTGTTATTTGCTTTAAAATATCAAACAAATCCGTCTTATGACAGTCAATTTGTTTGCAGTAATCTGCGTATGTAATTAATTTATTCTCTGTTCCATTTCCGTGACTTTCCTGCACCCTTTCCGATAGTGTTATCGTAGTGCCAGTCACTATGTCATAAGCGCGCATTTGCGCTTTTTCTAAAATTCTTATCGTCTCACGTAGTTTATAACCACGATTTAACCACTGCTTTGTTTCTTCCGTTGTTACACCCTGCATATTAATAACACTCCTTGACTTTATCACATAATCGTGATATAATATATTTATTCTTTTTCGGAGCGTCCTCGCATATGCAGGGCGTTTTTTGTTAGTAATTTTATTTACCTAGCTCGTCAAACGTTTCTTTATATTTTTTCGCAATCTCGTCCATATGCGTTTCAGCTACTTTCTTACTTCTAAAACAATTGCCCATTAGATAATATGCAATATTCTCACTGTTATCATACCATGTTTCGTCATATATATCTCCAAATGTATCTATAAAATAATATGTTTCACCGTATATGGGTTTAAATGGGTGTCTTTTTATTGTAAGTTTCCCTCTAATTAAGCCTATCAAGACACTTTCACAACAGTTTGTATTAGAAGAATAGCAAAGTAATTCTTCCCTACTGAATTTAAAATCTCCTTCTTGTCCCAAAATTCTAAATTCTTCTCCAACTTCTACGCCCAACATTTCTGCAATTTCCGGTATGTAATTTTTACTCATGATTACCGCCTTTCCTTTTCAGCATTTTTTGTATATTTTTCTTCAAATTCATTCTGAAAATTCATTCTGTGCCTCCTTAAATCTTTCTGGATTTACATAACTTTCGAAATGATTTATGTTATCTTCAAGTCCTAACGGGCTTAATTGTAAAATAACATATCCTGTATCTAAGTATAGAGGACATTCATCAATACTAACAATGCAAGTTAATATAAAACGTCCTGTATATTCCCCACGCTTATATTCATTTAGTGCAATACAATCCCCAGCAATGTAATCTCTGTCATTTTTTCTGATGTCATATGATTTTTTACCTTTTATTATTTTATTAAAATATTCCGGTTCAATTTTTACTGTATGTATCATTGTTTTGCCTCCTCGCCCAAAATATCTAAACTAAATACAATGCCCCTACAATATATTTCTCCATCTTCTAAAATATTAAATGTTTGGTGAGGTATGTCAGTTAGATATGTCCATGCTATATTTGACATACACCACTTCGCCCATATTATTTTACATTTATTTCGTTCTATTTGTATGTATTTACAGTATTCACAATCAGAACAAATAAAATCGTCCTCAGGCGAAAATAATCCGTCGTGATTAACATACGCTGCACCACCCTCATAACACCCCACCTCATCTTGAATTGCACCGTCAAATATCATTAAATCATCACTACGACCATAGACGATGACTATATTATTTTCTTTAGCCATTTTTCTAATTTCAGGTGTTACTTCATCTCCATATTCTCTACCATTAAGCATATCCGCTATTTTATCAATCATATTATCACTTTTTCTCTTGCCAATTATATTTGTTCCTACATTTCTATAAAAATCTAGTACATAATACTCTTCTCCTGCTTTTGGTTTTTCAAGACCATTTCGTTTAAATAATCTATTGAATTCATCGTCAGAAATTTCATAATCAATGGTTTTCCCGTTTGCTATTAATTTAACATTCATTTTCATTCTCCTTGGGCTGTATTGCATTTAAATAATCATTTATTTTTTGGTTTATTACTTTTTTAGTTTTTTTCTCAAGTTTAGGCCGTATATCATCAATGACATCATCTATTACATCAATAACAAAATTAGGTGGTACCATATATTCATTTAACGCATTAAAATCGCTTTCGATAGCGTTTAAAATTAAATTTATAATCCCTTGTCTTAGCTCTGTCATATCTTCTGTTGTTAATATTTCAAGTATTGCTTCCATATCTATTCTCCTATTTACTGTCTGTATCAATCAATATAATCTCCACTTATTGGAATCCACATATTTGGGTTAAAATTAAGTGTATATTTATACTTATCTACATCACCGGAGGTTATATCCTCTACAACATATGTTACATTGTCGCTAAGCCCAATGAAATGCTTTTTATATTCGCCATTTTCTTCTATGACAACTTCTAGTTGGCTGTAGGTTATATCTGTTTTGACTAACATTTTCCCCGTCATTTGAAGTAAGACATCACCTTGAATACAGTTAATCACTGTAAGTTGGCGCACATCATTGAAATTGTCTGCTTGTTGTGATAGGTTGTAGGAAACACGTGATGATTCTGTACAACCAGCTAGCACTATTACTAAAACCATTGATATTATTATTGTTATAATTTTTTTGTTCATTTTCATATTCTCTTTATCTCCTCTATAACATTCGTCCTGGGTATATAGGTTCTATTTTGCTGTTTTTTCTCTGCTTTTCTTATATCCCCTAATAATCGTTGTAATGACCCTATAATTGATTTATTATCTTTTGCCCATATTGCTATTATTTTTGTTATTTCTGTCATATCCTTTGCGGTTCTTCTTTGGCGGCGTACAGCTTGTAATTTAGTTGCAAGTCTCGCACGCTCTTTATATTTAACCGGGTCTATTTCCATTTTATGTAATATGTCCTGGGTAGCTTCATCACATTCTTTCAACATATCTTTGGTAATATCATACATTTGACATTGCTCTTCTATATACGACAAAAAATAAGCTATTTTATCACTTATCATCTTTTGTATTCTCCTTTACATTTTTTACATACCACTTACAAACGAAGCAATCTATTCCGTCAGGTGCCTTGCCGCACAGCGTAGGTCTTGGCACTTTCGGCGGCTTAGTGCATTTAGTTCTCAATTTTAACTTTCATCTCCTTTGCAAGCTGTTTTATTACGTCTCCCCCAAAACTATTTTGGGTTAACTTTATAAATTCTTGCACCGTCATTTTGTCGTTTTTAACATCAATGTTGTTATATTCTGCAAAATTATCCCGTCCCATAGCACAACTACCTGTTAGTTTATGGTGCCATTCGTAAAAATCTTTTACGGGATATTTAATATTTAATTTAAATTTTTCTTTAAAAAGATTTATTTTATCATCTGTATCTAAATTACATATTATTTTATATTCTAATTCTTCACACGCTTTTCTTAACGTGCCACCGTGTGCAAAATAGCCTTCTCCTTTGGCTATGTAGCACGGTCTTAATTGTAGTTCTCTAGTAACTATGAATCCTTTGGCTATATTATTTCTGACTTTGGTAATCATTGTTAGAGTGTTATCTATAATATGCAGGTCATGTCCGTTTATAGTTTTAATGCCTTTGACATAATAACAGCCATAGCCCTGTCCATATCCCTTGCCATCACCATGACCATTGTTACAGCAATCGCCACTGCCATAGCCGTTTCCGTTGCCAATACCGTTTCCACTGCCATAACCATCGCCACTGCCACAACCGATTCCGTTTCCGATTCCGTTGCTGTTGCCATGACCATTACCACAACCGTTTCCGTTTCCGTTTCCGTTGCCATAATCATGGCCAATACTAAAATCACAGTCTAAATCATTTATGAATATCTTAATTTTGTCACTTAACATTTCCATTCTGGCGCACCTTCTATAATCTTAATAGATTTTTCCGTGCAAGGGATAATTTCACAAATATCTGTTAATATTAGACTATCAACTTTTACGGATATTTTACTGTTTTCTATATCTTTTATCCCGGATTTTGCCATTTCATTTAGGTTAGTAGCCCCCGTCCAATTCCATATATTACGACATTCTTTTAATTCTACTTCTTGTCCATTTTTGTCTACCAATGTTCCAAAAAATACTCCTGAATTAATTCCTCTTGCTATTACTTTTTTGCCTTTTAAATCTATCATTTTTTATTCTCCTTTTTATTATTCTTCGCAAATCGTAACCTCTACCCTGGGGTTTGCTTTGTCAAAAGCAACCATATCCACCAAACCTATAACGTACTTCTGACTGTCGTTTGGTATAACTCCGGCGGTCTGCAATGCGTCCAGTATATACTTTTTACCGGAGTATATATTGTCAAGGTCTCTCCTTCTGTCCTTTTCAATCCATAAAAATTCTATGTATACCGGCGTTTTTGCTTTACCTATCCGCTGTTTTCGTATCTCAGAAATTATCTGAGTGTCAATCCGCTTCTTAAATGCCGCCGCCTTATATTTGTTGTGCCTGCATACGTTGATATAATCATTAAGGCTCGGCAGCCTGCCGCTTATCGTAAATTTTATCATCAATATTCCCCTAACATGTTATCATATAATTTCTTTTCTATTTCCTCATAATTAGTCTTGTTAGTATCCGTATAATTATTAAACTTGCTTTTAGCTACGCTGACAGTATTAGTCGTATTATTTTTAAGCGGATAGACTGACTTCCAGCTATTTTCAATTGATTGATTAAGTATTTCAATCTGTGTTTCTACGTCCCCCATTTTAGAAACTTTAGTGATGAGTAATTTTAATGCTTTGTCCGTCATAGGTGCCTTAATCATCTTTCGCATTTTTATAAATTCTCGCAATGTATCTTTTAATTCTTCATTTTCAACAAGAGAATCTATTATCTCATCATACCCGGTTTTCTTTCTTCTTTCTTTCTTTTTATTAGATGTAATATTAAATGTATTATTATATGTATTATTCTCTTTAACATTTTTGTTAATAGGTGGCGCACTTTTTTGTATAGGGGTCTTAACATTTTTGTTAACACCCCTTAACATTTCTATTGGTGGGGTATTATCATTTTTAATAATAGGGTCATAGCATTTTTGCTGAACAATTGTCTTGTTTCCAGTGATTGACAATTGTCTGCATTCAATTTCTTTTGTCCCGCTTTTATAAAAAATATTGCTTGTTAAATACCCCTTATCACAAAGCATTTTTATCCACCTAGAGACCGTAACGGTTGTAACGTTATATAAATCAGCAAAATATCTGTTTCCAGCCCAGCAATAGCCTTTTTCGTTCGTCAGAGCCGTTATTTCTCCGTATAACAACTTAGCATTAGCTGGCAACTCATTATCATACCTAACGTCCGCAGGAATAATAGCATAATACGCTTTTTGTTCTTCCATTTTTTCCACCCCTTAAAATGGTAAGTCGTTAGGTAAGTCGTCAAGCACCTCAAAATCATCAGCCGCCTTTTGAGGTGTTGGATTTTGCTGTTTGAGACGAGTATAACCGTTATACTCGTCTCTCGCCTTTTTTGTTTCACCAAAGTCTAGTTCATTCGCTATAACCTCAGTGACATAATTCTTTTTGCCGTCTTTCCCTTCCCATGTACGAGTTGAAATTCGACCTCCGACAATCACCATCATACCTTTATTGAAATATCTGCCGAGAAACTCAGCCGCCTTGTTCCACGCTATGCAATTTATAAAATCCGTCTTTTGGCTGTCGCCATAACCGCTGGCGACAGCCACGTCAAAACTACATACTGGCTTATTTGTGCTCGTATATCTCACTTCCGGGTCCCTGGTTAACCGACCCATTAATATTACTTTATTAATCATTTTTCATTCTCCTTTTAAAGATTTATATAACTACAATCGAAAATTTTTCTAAATTCATCTTCGCTCCAACCGTATACCTCCATAGCCTTTATTTGGGCTATTCTTTTCAATTTAATCATTATGTAATAGTTTTTGTGTGCGCTGTATTCCCCGAATATATGACATTTATTGTGGTGCAAATAGACCGTCAAGCCGTATATTTCCGACATACCACGAAGAGCGCCGCCAAATATATGATGCTTGTCTAAATGGTCTCCGCATTCGCTCATTTCACAGATGTAGCAATGCGATTTGTCATATTGTATAATGCTATCCATTTATTTTTTCAGCTTTCCATAATGATTTTAGTTTAGCGATTTCATTCGGTGTCATGGTCTGTATCCCCTGGTCTTTGCAATCATCAATAACACTATCCAACAATCTTGACATCTGCTTAGTGTTATATGTACTACTGCCGTAATACAGATTGACAAGCACAAATCCATCTTTATTGGATTCGTCCACCCTTTCAGCTATCCAACCAACACCATTCATCTGCCAGCCCTTAATCAACGTATCGGCGGCACTTTCGTTAATTTCAGCAACACGATATACGTTAGCATTTAGGATATGCTGACGGTATACAGATTCTTTATCAACGCCTATTTTATCGGCTAATTTGCCGCATAATACCCATAGATAAGCGTTAGCATTCAGCGACCTTTTTTTTCGGTGTTTTTTGAGCTCAATGTCTAATAACTTACATTGTGACAGCTCATCATAAGCAAGTTTTAAATCGTTTTTTTCATTGACGGCAAGTGTTAATTTGCACTCGCCGTCTAAAAACCCCATGCTCACGTCTCTAATTGTTCCGGTCAATTTCATTTCTTATCCGCTCCAACTTTTCCAACTTTTTTAATTGACCCATCAAGCATTGTTATACATTTTTTAAAATTAGTGTAATCAAATTCATTAAAATTCGAGCATTTATAGAATTTAGAAATTTCTTGCTCTGTTGCGTTTCTGCCGCACACGGTGTTATATTCCTCTAACTTTGCTTTTAAGGTGTTTACAGCCGCTATATTTATTGTTTGCGGCGGCTTTTCTGCTGGAATATCAAGTTGTTGCTTAAACTCGTCGCTTTCACTGTCGCTATATACACCCGAATAGGCTAATTTAGACAGTTTTAAGACAACTCGGTCAAACAGACGTTTAAACGCCATTGCATATGGATATTCATTTTTACAATTACTTTGTGATACTTCCCCTACCTCGAATATGTGTTGTTCAGGGGATAAATAAGTATATACAAGAGAATTTTTATATCCGTCTTTGTCTAACGTTACGCATCCAGGTTTGAATTTCATATCTTCGTTTAAGTTGTCATTAATTTTAAGACAACCGTTGTGAGATATTATTAATCCGCTATACATCATTTTACCTGACTTTGTAAGATTCATGAGAATCCAAAAATCGCCGTCAGACAAGTTATATTTACCGCTGTCAATCATTTCTATGGCTTTATCTCTAGCCATTTTATATTTAGGCGATGGCCATACTGGCACATTTTTTCCTGTTTTTGAGTTATACTCTTCAGCTTTTTCTCCAAAATCATGTTGTGTCATATATATATCCTCCTAAAATTTTACATCAAATGTATCCGGTGTTTTTTCAACTACAATACAGTCAACTATTTCTCCTGTTTCGGTGTCAATTGCTTTTCCGTCAATCATATTAATACGCTTTTTATATTCGCCCCATTGTGGTTTTTCAATGGTTTTTATGTATTCAGGCGCAGTATTTTTTAACCATTCAATTAATTTCTCATCTTCATATACCGCTTTGTTTCCACCGTATTTTTTAACCAGTTTTCCGCTTAGTAGAGCATATGATTCTTGCGTTTTTGTGCTTTTATGCTCAACTTTATCAAAATATTCAGCCAATTTTGATTTTAAAAATGATGTTGAATTTTCGCAATTTTCTTTTATTTTACTTATTTTGTCTTTAAGCTCTGCTATTTGATTTTCCGCTATGCTGATAAGTCTATCACGTTCATTTACTTCATCTTTTATTTTTTTAATTGCCCAGTCTGCCACATTGTCATTTGTGACAACAAATTCTGTTTTTTCGTCTTTTAAATATTCTTCTGTATTCATTATTTATTCCTCCTCTAAAGAATCCAATATTTCATCTATCAAGGTTAATAATTTATTTGCCATATCATTTACTTCTGGAATATTGTCTGTAGCGTTTTTGGTAATGATTTTCTTTGCATTTTGAGCATAGTTTTGTGCAATTAGCTTTGTATCAACACCACTAGATGAACATATCATATCTATTATTGACTGTGTTACTATGCTTAGATTTGACAAAATCACCGAAGGTTTTCCATTAATCCCAATTGTGCATTCTCCATCTTTATCAATTTCAATTTTTAGTAAATCATTTTTAGTCATCTTCATTTTTTTATTCTCCTCGTATTAAATTTATTTTTTATTTTTTTAAAATGTTTTTGCACTGATAAATTTTATTTCTGACCGTGCCGAGCGAACAGCACGGTCAATTATTGCTAAGCTATTACATATAATCCTTTTACACCGCATAATTTTTCTTCTAAATATGCTTTAATATTTTTCTTGGCGGTAAGTTCCCACGCTCCTCCGTCAGCTTCTTTGAGTAAGACCTGAGCGCCCTCTTTTAGCCTGAGTATAAATTCGCTTTCGGGTTGATTGACTTCCAAAAACGTTCTGAATGGTGCCAATATTACACGATTTTTTATTTCTATGTTTTCTTTAAGAGCGATTCCTTTTATGGCCTCAACTGATTGGCTAATGCCGTTATCATCTGTCGAAACTTTGCTTTCTTCTGTAACTTTTTTAAGCAAATTAATTATGTAATCAACTCCGTCACCTGGATTAAACACGCTTTTTAGTGCGATAATCATTTCCTCTTTATTGTGAAAATAATTAAGCGGTAAATCCGGCAATTTAGCGTCTACAGAAAACAACCAATCTCTTGTAGCTTTGTCATCATAAGTCGTAACTACTTCAATGCGCGTGGGAGTTATGACATTTACAAATACATCTTTATTTTTAGAAATTTTTGAAGTTTCTTCTTTTAAAATTTCTATCAGTGCGTCAAGGCTGTATAATTTCAATACCGAAGGTCTATATTCCGGTGGTTCAATTCTTTGTAATTTCATGTCACTATAATGTTCTCCGTCAATGTCGAACACCTGCCCTCTGCACATCTCTTGAATTTTCTCTATTGCTGCTTTAATCATTTTAAAAACTCCTTTATTTTATATTTATTTAGCTAATCTTAATTTTGGCGGCTCTGCCTGCTCTTGCCCGTCTATATTCATTTGTCCGGGTATTTGCCTGGTAAGCTCCACCGCTCCAACCTCGCCGTTTTCATCTGCGCCTATATATAATGCGGTTGCCAGCGGCTCTGTGGGTTGTAATTTACACTGTGCTTGAGTTGACACCTGCACATTTTTCCTGTCTGAAGACGGTGTGAATTTAACCGTCAATTTTAGTTCTCGCGCTTTTGTCGCCGCTGTATTTATGTCCATAATGTTGTCAATAATTTTGGACATTTCGATGTCACACCGTTCCTTTATTGCTCCCTCCGCCATATCTAATATGCTTTTATACATTACATTTTCTCCTTTCATTGTCTTAAATTAGATTTATTTTTTATTTTTAATTACCCGTCTTATGTTATTAAACTTACGGACTTTTTATCTTTCTTTCTTTTTTGCTCTACATAGTATTTACGCTGTTGTTCTAATATTTTATCTTTGTGTGCGGCACGGTATTTACGTATGTGCTCATTTATTTCATCCCTATGCTCTGCACGGTATTTTCGCTGGCGTTCTAATATTTCTTTTTTGTGTGAGACGTAGTATTTATGGTTATATTCTGCTTCCTTTTTGCGTTTATTATCTTTATTATCATGCCTAATCTCTTTATCTCTTTGTGCAATTTCATTTAAATCTTCCGGTAGAAGCTCGTCTACAACGCAATCAGGATAAAGACAATTAAAACAATCCCTATTACACTGCATTAATATCACCTCACAATCTCTGCTACATTCATCATTTTCCTACTTGACAGATTTCGTAAGATATGCTAATATCAAGTTGGATTTATTTTTTATTTTTTTAATTGCCCGTTTTGTGCTCCGACACTTGCGGGCTTTTTATTTTCTAACAACTCCAGCTTAAATTCTCTGTACTGTTCATTAATATTCTTGTCCATATATGCCATAGCCGCAAAATTGCAGTCTATAACAAGCCTGTCAAACTTTGGATTTCCACATATAACTATTGGTTTTATAATAATCACCTCACATTACAATTTTATGTATTCTTTTGCTTTCCGGCCTTTTGGTTTCTCTATAACACTCTTCGTCGTCTACCTCCGCGCTAAAAGCTTAATTGACTATTTATTTCATCAACTTTTTTGTCTATTTGCAAAAATGTTTTGTTATATTTAAAACAAGAACTTATAATGTTTTGCTCATTAGATAACAACATTAATTTGTTCCACAATTCCGTATGGCATTTTTTTAAACGTGCAAATTCTTTATATGAACAGTTTGGACAAAACCAGCAACCTCCGCGTTTTGCGAATTTATATATAGGAGAAAGTAAATCATATTTCTTGCATAAATCATATGCCATTTTTTCAGTATAGCCGTATCTTTGAAGCAACGATATTTTATTCGTTCCTTCAAGTTTTTTTAATCTTTTTTGCTCGTCTGTCGCGATTCCGATATATTGAATAAAAGGTTTCTTGACAGTTTTTAAAAAGTTTTTAATCGGTGGAATTTTTAACTGACTATTCGCTGCACACATTCCAGCAAGTAAAAAACCTGCATATTTACCGTTCCTTTCCGGTTTTTTGCTGCGAGTAACGACGTGATAAAACAAATCTAAATAATCCTTTTCGCTACGTAAAATTTGAACGTCATATCCCCATTCACGGAATTTTGGTATCGCTTTATTATGTATAAAATCAATGTGTTCGGGTAACTCACCGCTTATGTTATTTTTGTTGTCAAACATGACTTCGCTGAAAATTATTTTTGAAGCCGGTAAATTATGAATACGCTCAAGTATGATGCTTGCTGTGCTATCCTTTCCACCGCTCCATGAATGAATTGTTATAATCTTATTTCACCTCCACATTAAAAGTTACACTGTTTTGCGTACAGGTCTCTTTATTTTTCTCATTCTCATTTTATCTCACTCCTATACCAATTTTAATATTTCTTTGATTTTTTTCTTCTATCGTTTTAGATGTTCTGCTACATTCTTCGTCAGCAAAATCCCACCGCCGATTATCCGGATTGATTACGACCTTACGAACATCGTCAGCTATGGGTTGTCTATTTTCTGTACTTTCGGCACAATCTAGAAATGCAAAAAGTATCATCGTAAGCGGCACTGCGTAAAATATGGGATACCACTCAAGCAGCCTAACCATAACTAACAATACAGCGCCGACCACCGCAGTTGATATACGTATAATCCATTTATACATTTGACTTCACCTCCATATAAATATTTAATATTTTAAAATTAGGGAAACTCGCTATAAATATTTGTTTCGCCTTTTCTGTTGATTTGGCTTCAACAATTGCATAATCAGTCTTAATTATCGGCACCCCATCATCAGGTATATAGCTATATTTAATTAGATATTTTTTCATTTTCAATCACCTCTTAAGCATATTTATAACTGTTTATATGCTCTTGCTCACGCCATTTATAATATGCCGGTATATCAACATACCATTTACCACCTTGCTTATATGCCGGAAAAGCTTTTTTGTGAATCCAACGTTTTACTGTTTGCTCGTCGATTCCAAAATATTCTTTGAATTGTCTAAGCTGCATTTGTTGAATTTTACATTCTTCCATTTTCCTCACTCTCCTTTCTTATTTCCCTCTTTAATTGTTTAGAAAAACTAAACAGTTTCTGTAAAAAAATATTGAGGAATATCATCTTTAGATAACCCCAATAAATCTACACATCTAGCAATTTCATCATGAGTAAATTCAGTTTTACAATTTAACTTTGCGCTTAAAGTAGCGTTTGAAATTCCTAATGCTGTAGCAAAGTTATCCTGTGTTTTATATCTTGCTCTTATTTTTCCCTTTAAATCATCATAAATATAAAAATACTTTGAATCCATCTCTAACACCTCCTTGTTTAGTTTTTCTAAACTAATTATAACACCCAATTTATAAATTGTCAACACTCATTTTCAGATTTTCTAAACTTTTTTTAAAAAACACTTGATATTTTTCTAAACTTATTGTATAATCAACTGAAAAGAAGGTGATAGCATGAATCAAGAATTTAATATGCGTTTAAAGAAAGCAATGAATATTAGGGCAATAACTCAATCTGAATTATGTGAAAAAACAGGTATACCAAAATCTGCAATGAGCCAATATATCTCAGGAAACTTTAAGCCAAAACAAAATAGAACTCACTCATTAGCCAAAGCTTTAGATGTTAATGAAGCCTGGTTAATGGGATACGATGTTCCGATGGAAAGACAATCCATTTCAGAACAAGATAATAACCAAAACAAAAATATTGTTGCTATCAATCTAAAAAAAATTAGGGCAGATAAAATGTTAAGATATGCTGATATATCTGCATTATCGGGAGTGCCTAAAGAGGATTTACAGGCATTTGAAGAGGGGACAAAACGTCCAAAATCCGCAGATATAAGAAATATTGAACTAGCCCTTGATATTGAGAAAGGGACGTTAAAAGGAAAAAAGCAGTATATTCCAACGGGTCCCGATGAATCCATTCCGACCAAACCAAATGAAATAGTTGTCGACAATAAACATATTATATTATCGCCTGAAGAATACAAGAAATTAAATGAATTTTTGGGAAGAAGTGTAAGAGAAAAAAATGAAAAATATATAGCTCTTAAAAAAGAAACTACAGAATTACTAGAAAAAATAATTGACTTAATTTACGAGAATAAAATTAGCGAAGAAAAATTAAAAAGTTTAAATGAAAACCTGAAACGTATTTCCGAAAATAACGAATAATCATACTGGCAATTATTTCTGATTCAAATTTAAATCAAGTCATGTTATAATATCCTTGTAAATATTACAAAAAAAGGAGATTTTAGACATGAAAATTGAAGATTTAAAAGCTATAAGTTACAAG
>OFMB01001147.1_pt1 | contig 13114 bp, 10 predicted proteins | sample 1541111 | NCBI WGS metagenome assembly OFMB01 (sample SAMN04209241, study PRJEB22552) | human gut metagenome | biome: gut; material: feces | host: Homo sapiens | place: USA: Oklahoma
AATTCCGGATGTCCCTGTGTTCCTACAAAGAACGGATGTCCGGCAATTTCGATCATCTCAACGATATGTGCATCCGGGGAAGTTCCTACGATGGACATTCCTTTTTCACTTAATTCTTTACGGAATGCATTGTTTACCTCATAACGATGTCTGTGACGCTCCTGGATCTCTTTCTTTCCAAAAAGCTCATAGGATTTGGAGCCTTCGGCCAGCACACACGGATAGCTTCCAAGACGAAGAGTTCCTCCAAGATCTTCCACATCCTCCTGATCCGGCATCAGGGCAATGACCGGATGTGTTGTTTCCGGTGCCAGCTCAATACTGTTGGCATCTTCATATCCAAGCACATGGCGGGCAAATTCCACAATAGCCATCTGCATTCCCAGGCAGATCCCAAGGTATGGGATCTTATGAACTCTTGCATACTGTGCCGCAAGGATCATCCCTTCCGTACCACGGTTTCCGAATCCTCCCGGAACCAGAATTCCATCTACAGAATGAAGGGTCTGATCCAGGTTTTTCTCATTGAGCTCTTCAGAGTCTACCCAGGTGATATCAACCTTTGCACGGCAAGAGATCCCGCCATGCTTCAGTGCTTCCACAACACTCAAATATGCATCATGAAGCTGTGTATATTTACCAACCATGGCGATCTTTACTGTTTTATCCGGGTGGCGGAGATTTTCTACCATATTTTCCCAGTCTGTAAGATCTGGTTTGCGATTCTCCAGTCTTAAGCTCTGCAGTACTACGTCTGCAAGCTTTTCTCTCTCCATTGCAAGAGGAGCTTCATATAAATATTCCACATCCAGATTCTGAAGCACATTGCTTACAGGCACATTACAGAACAGGGCGATCTTTCCACGGATATCCTCGGTAAGAGGATACTCACTTCTGCATACCAGGACATCCGGCTGGATTCCCATTCCCTGAAGTTCTTTTACACTGGCCTGGGTGGGTTTGGTCTTCATCTCTCCGGAAGCACGGAGATACGGGATCAGAGTTACATGGATAAGGATCGCATTGTCATGTCCCACATCATGCTGGAACTGACGGATGGATTCCAGGAACGGCTGGCTCTCAATATCACCGACTGTACCACCAACCTCGATGATCGCAATTCTGTCTTCGTCTGCGGATTTTGCTCTGTAAAAACGGCTCTTGATCTCATTGGTAATATGCGGGATCACCTGAACGGTACCTCCGCCGAAATCACCATGACGCTCTTTCTGAAGAACAGACCAGTAAATCTTACCGGTTGTCACATTGGAATTTTTGTCAAGGCTTTCATCAATGAAACGCTCATAATGTCCAAGGTCAAGGTCAGTCTCTGTACCGTCATCCGTTACAAAAACCTCTCCATGCTGAATGGGATTCATAGTTCCCGGGTCAATATTAATGTAGGGATCAAATTTCTGCATGGTCACCTGATACCCTCTGGCTTTCAGAAGGCGCCCAAGAGACGCTGCGGTAATTCCTTTTCCCAGACCGGAAACAACTCCACCTGTTACAAAAACATACTTTACTGCCATCTTCGATTTCCTCCTCCATTTTGTGTCCCACAACAAAAAGGCGTCCGGAACAGATTCCAAGGGGTGAGAATTCCCCTGTGGTATCCGTTCCTGACGCCTTTGTCAGTTATCTTTCATATAAAATATGGTTTACTATAAACTATTTTTTTTTATTTGTCAATAACTGATTTTTCATATAGTCTGCGGAATTTCTTCCTATGAAATGGATGTAAAGAAAAAACAGACGCCTGCTGAGGATTTCAAACTGATCTCCTGTCTCTGCAGTCACGTCTGCCTTTTCTTTTTATGTCTTTCATATCTTGTCTGTCTCTGCACTGTCTGTCAGGCAACTGCATATTTCTGAAGGAAACGATCAAACTCATGATCCTCGCCATGACAGGTTACTGTAAGAACTCTGGTCAGATCCATGCTGAGGATTCCAAGAATAGATTTTGCATCAATTAAAATTCTGTTATATGAAATATCTACATCAAAATCACATTTACTTGCAGCCTTAACAAATTCTTTAACATCCTCTGTCGCATTCAATCTAATTTTTTTAGACATAAATATCATCCTTTCTTTTATCTCGGCAAAAAACCGGCCTTTTTTCGGTCTTGCTGTTTTCCTGTATATTCCAGACCAGCGGCCTTTTTCATCTGGCTGTTCCACATTATGTCTCATGTTGTCAGATTTGTCAAGTTGATGTTTTTTATCGTTTTTAAGAGTCTTTCTATAAAAACCCGGATTTTATATGACAAAATCCGGGTTTTTTATATATTTATTGTGCAGTTTTTACATTTTCGTTTTTCAATCCATTATTTTTTACTGTGAGATTAATTCCACATAGTTCATTAATCCTGTTTGATTTCTGCCGGTATTTCCATCGGATAATTGCCATCAAAACATGCTTTACACAGCGGAAGTCCACCTGCCATGCCTTCCAGATAATCGATCTGCATATAACCCAGGGAGTCTGCACCGATCATCTTACGGATTTCTTCCGTGCTGTGCTGTGCTGCGATGAGCTGGTCATTGGACGGCACATCGGTACCAAAATAACAGGGATGTAAAAATGGCGGGGAGCTGATACGTACATGGACTTCTTTTGCTCCTGCTTCTTTCAGCATGTGGATCAGATTGGCAATGGTAGTTCCGCGGACAATGGAATCATCCACCAGAACGATTCTCTTCCCCTTCACCACAGATTCCAGAACGCTCAGCTTCAGATGGACACTGGACTCTCTCTCCTGCTGTGTAGGCTTGATAAAAGTTCTTCCAATGTAACTGTTTTTATAGAACGCAAAGCCAAACGGGATTCCGGATTCCTCAGAATAGCCTTTTGCTGCCGGAAGTCCGGATTCCGGTACACCGGTCACCAGGTCCGCTTCTACCGGATAGGATTTTGCAAGAGATTTTCCTCCACGGATCCTTGCATCATAGATTTTCACGCCATCCATGGTGCTATCCAGTCTTGCAAAATAAATATATTCAAAAACACAATGAGCATGCTTTTTCTTCTCAGTCAGTTTACTGGATTTCAGTCCGTTCTTGGTGATCGTGACGATCTCACCCGGTTCAATATCACGGATAAATTCCGCTCCTACAGATGTCAGCGCGCAGCTTTCAGATGCAAGGACATAGGCATTATCTCTTTTTCCAAGACAGAGGGGTTTCAGTCCGTAAGGATCACGGGCACCGATCAGCTTCCGGGGGCTCATGATCACAAGAGCATATCCTCCGCGGATCTTCTCTACGGTTTTATGTACTGCTTCCTCTACAGTGGCAGAATGCACACGTTCCCTTGCGATATGGAACGCGATAACCTCTGAGTCGGTAGTTGTATGGAAAATTGCGCCTGTCTGAATCAACTCCCATTTCAGAGCTTCTGTATTAACCAGATTTCCGTTGTGCGCAAGTGCCAGACTTCCCTTGATATAAGAAAGTACCAGCGGCTGTGCATTCTCTGCGACAGATTCTCCGGTGGTGGAATAACGAACATGTCCGATTCCAATATCACCATTCATATTATGTACAACATCTTTTCGCAAAACTTCGCTTACCAGTCCGAGATCTTTATGGAACTGTACGTTTCCTCTTTCTCCGTCCGTCCTTGAAACGGCCATTCCGCAGGACTCCTGTCCCCTGTGCTGCAGCGAGGTAAGACCATAATAAATAGATGGTGCAATATTCCCTCCATCCAGATCATAAATCCCGAATACGCCACATTCTTCCTTTACTCCTGACATATTTTCCTCCATCTGTTCTTTCCGTATTGTACATCTTTGTCACTGGTCAAAAAGCTTCTTTTGCCTCGATCACTTATAGCGATCGCTGACTTTTCGACTGTATAACTACGATATCAGATTATAATAAAAGGACAAGATTTGTCAACCCTGCCTATTTTCCGACAGTCCGATCGCCCTGGTCAATTTTTTAGATTTTTCCAAAAAAGCTCTTGACAATATTTTATTTTGGTGTATACTGCAACACATAAAGCAAAGGCGCTTTGGATACGGCAGGTATCTGAAGCGCTTTTTTTGTTTTCCGGTCCGTTTATACCCGGTTCTTCCGGCAACGGTCCTTATAAAATAATTAAAAATTATAATGAATGAGTGAAATCGAAAGGAGTGTACCTATATGGCACAGAGTATCCCTGAAATGTATGGCAGCCTTGTATTCAATGACAAAGTGATGCGAAGCAAACTGCCAAAGGACATGTACAAAGCATTAAAGAAAACAATTGAAAACGGAACTCATCTGGAACTGGACGTTGCAAATTCCGTAGCAGTTGCAATGAAAGAATGGGCTACTGAAAACGGTGCGACACATTACACACACTGGTTCCAGCCGATGACAAACGTAACTGCTGAGAAGCATGACAGCTTCATCTCCCCTACAGGTGACGGACAGGTGATCATGGATTTCTCCGGTAAAGAGCTGGTAAAAGGTGAGCCGGATGCATCCAGCTTCCCATCAGGCGGACTTCGTGCTACTTTTGAAGCAAGAGGATATACAGCATGGGATCCTACTTCACCTGCATTCATTAAAGATAAAACTCTTTACATTCCTACTGCATTCTGTTCCTACAGCGGAGAGGCACTGGATAAGAAAACTCCTCTTCTTCGTTCCATGGATGTTCTGAACAAAGAAGCGGTTCGTATTCTTCACATCCTTGGAAACAAAGAGGTCCGTCACATCGACACAACCGTAGGACCTGAGCAGGAATATTTCCTGGTTGACAAGGATCTTTACAAGAAGAGAAAAGACCTGATCTTCTGCGGCCGTACTCTTCTGGGCGCTTCTGCACCAAAAGGACAGGAAATGGAAGATCATTACTTCGGAGCCCTGAAGCCTCGCGTTGCTGCTTACATGCATGATCTTGACGAAGAGCTTTGGAAGCTTGGCATTCCAGCCAAAACAAAACATAACGAGGTTGCTCCTGCACAGCACGAACTGGCTCCTGTATTTGATACCACAAATGTTGCTGTTGACCACAACCAGCTGACCATGGAGATCATGAAGAAGGTTGCCGACAAGCACAACATGGTCTGCCTCCTTCACGAGAAACCATTTGAGGGAATCAACGGAAGCGGTAAACACAACAACTGGTCCATGAGCACAGACACAGGTGTAAACCTTCTTGATCCAGGAAAAACACCGGCAGAAAATACACAGTTCCTGGTATTCCTGGTAGCTGTCATCAAAGCCGTTGACGATTATGCTGATCTTCTCCGCGTATCCGTTGCAAGCGCCGGAAACGATCATCGTCTTGGAGCAAACGAGGCACCGCCTGCGATCGTATCCATCTTCCTTGGAGATGAGCTGACAGACGTACTGAAATCTATTGAAAACGATACCTTCTTCAGCAATAAGCATGCGGTACAGATGGATATCGGAGCAAAGGTACTTCCGCACTTCATAAAGGATACCACAGACAGAAACCGTACTTCACCATTTGCATTTACCGGAAACAAATTTGAGTTCCGTATGCTTGGTTCTGCAGCATCTGTCGCAAACCCGAACATCGTACTGAATACCGCTGTTGCAGAGGTTCTTGCAGAATTCAGCGCAGCTCTTAAGGATGTTCCGGAAGAAGAAATGGAAAACGCAGTACATGCACTTCTTAAGAAGACCATTGAAGAGCATAAACGCATCATCTTTAACGGAAACGGATATACAGATGAATGGGTTGAAGAAGCTGAGAAACGTGGTCTCTACAATCTGAAAACAACTCCGGATGCACTTCCGCATTTCATTGCTGAGAAGAACATTGCGCTGTTTACAAAGCATGGCATTTTTACAAAGGAAGAGCTTTTCTCCCGTTACGAGATCTGGCTTGAGAACTATTACAAGACCATCAACATCGAGTCCAACACTCTGGCTGAGATGATCCAGAAGCAGGTAATTCCTTCTGTATATACATATGTTGAAAAGCTTGCAGATACTGCAGCTGCAAAGAAATCCGTAGTAGCTGATATTTCTGTAGCAAGTGAAGCTGCTCTGATCTCCAAACTGAGTACACTTGCAGACACCATGGCAAAAGATCTGGAAACTCTGAAAGCAGATACAGCAAAAGCTCTTGCTTCTTCTGACGATGTACTTGCATGCTCCAAGGCTTATCAGGAAACTGTTCTGGAAGACATGGAAACTTTAAGAAAATCTGCAGATGAGGCAGAGGCTCTGATCCCGGATGAGTTACTTCCTTATCCGACCTACGACGAGCTGTTATTCTCCATCTGATCACGGATATCAGATAACAATTTCATACGGTAAATACAGGGGATATCCCTTATGAACTCTACTTCATAATTCATTATCGATTTCCTCATCCATTAATCACACGATACAGATATCCCCTGTTTTACATATACTAATTTTGATTTCGTAAAGGCGCGGAAGAGAATTTCCTCTCTCCTGCGCTTTTTCGTTATACTGATACTGGATAAATTCTGTCTGTTTTTTTCTGTCCGGTATTACAAAAATTCTTTCTATACATAATAGGAAAGAAAAAAATTGGGAAAGGGAGTGTTACTATGTATTCTTCAGTAAACACAACTTGGGTCCTCGTCGGTGCAGCACTGGTCTTCTTCATGCAGGCTGGATTTGCAATGGTCGAAACAGGATTCACAAGAGCAAAAAACGCAGGAAATATCATCATGAAAAACCTGATGGACTTCTGTATCGGTACACCGGTCTTCTGGCTGGTTGGATTTGGCATCATGTTCGGTGCAGGAAACGGTTTCTTCGGCAAGATTGGCGGAATCGCCTCAGAGGCAAACTACGGAAACGCAATGCTTCCGGATGGAGTTCCTTTCTGGGCATTTCTCATCTTCCAGACTGTATTCTGTGCTACTTCTGCTACCATCGTGTCCGGTGCCATGGCAGAGCGTACTAAATTCATCTCCTACTGTATCTACAGTTTACTGATCAGTCTCGTTGTATATCCTGTATCCGGTCACTGGATCTGGGGCGGCGGCTTTATCAGCCAGATGGGATTTCATGATTTCGCAGGTTCCTGTGCCGTTCACATGGTTGGTGGTGTTGCTGCACTGATCGGTGCCATCATCCTCGGACCTCGTATCGGAAAATATTCTAAATCCGGTAAATCCAGAGCGATCCCGGGACATAACCTTACAGTTGGTGCACTTGGTGTATTCATTCTCTGGTTCTGCTGGTTCGGTTTCAACGGTGCATCTACTGTCAGCATGGAAGGCGATGCCATTGTAAGCGCCGGAAAGATCTTCGTAACAACAAACCTTGCAGCTGCTGTTGCTACTGTAACAGTTATGCTGATCACATGGATCCGCTATAAAAAACCGGATGTTTCCATGTCCCTGAACGGTTCTCTTGCAGGACTGGTAGCCATCACAGCAGGCTGTGATACCGTATCTCCTACATCTGCAGCTATCATCGGAATCCTCTCCGGATTCATTGTAGTATTTGGTATTGAATTTGTTGATAAAGTTCTCAAAATTGATGACCCGGTTGGTGCTGTTGGCGTTCACGGTCTTAACGGTGCTTTCGGAACTCTTGCTGTCGGTCTTTTCTCCGACGGTGCAGGTACCGAGTGGAAAGGTCTTCTCACAGGCGGTGGTTTCCATGGCTTCGGTGTTCAGTTTATTGGTATGGCTATCACCATCGCATGGGTTACTGTTACTATGACAATTATCTTCCAGGTGATCAAACACACCATCGGACTTCGTGTTTCCGCTGAGGAAGAGATCGCAGGTCTGGATATGAAAGAGCATGGCCTCGCAAGTGCATACGATGGATTCTTTGTACAGGATACCATGACAAAGGCTCCGACTCCAATGGGAACTTCCGTAAAAGCCCCTGTTGTAAAACATGCTCCTTCTGCTCCTGCTGAATCTGTTCCTGAAATTCCTGCAGACGGCGTACACAAACTGACAAAGGTTGTTATCATCACACGTCAGAACAAGCTGGATGAGTTTATGCAGGCTATGAACGAGATCGGCGTAACCGGTATCACTATCACAAACGTTATGGGATGTGGTGTTCAGAAGGGTGCTCCAACCTACTATCGTGGTGTTGAGGTCGACATGAACCTCCGTCCGAAGGTTAAGATCGAGATCGTTGTAAGTCTTGTACCGGTTCAGAAGGTTATTGATACTGCAAAAGAAGTTCTTCATACCGGTCAGATCGGTGATGGTAAGGTCTTCGTTTACGATATCGAAAATGTTGTCAAGATCCGTACCGGCGAGGAAGGCTTCCTGGCTCTGCAGGATACAGACGCATGATTCTCTTATGAGAGGAACAGATAAAATCTTCTACGCAATATAAACCAAATAAAAGCCAAAAAGCTCCGGAACATTATTCCTTAAATGTTCCGGAGCTTTTCATATATTTTTTTATTCTCTTCTCAGTCTCGGCAGATTCCACCGGTAATGTGCCGCCAGGTACCGGATCAGGATCACTACTACCGTTCCGATCACCATGGCCGGCACTCTGCCCCACAGCCTGTATATCCAAACACAGGCAATGGCCCCTCCAATAGACGCACAGGCATAAATATGGCGCACAAAAATATATGGCGGTACTCCTGCCATCATATCACGGATCAGGCCGCCTCCAACTCCTGTGACAGTCCCAAGAAATACAAGAAAAAATGTTCTTTCCATATACCCCTGGGAAATCCCCTTATCAACCCCCATGACAGTAAATACACCAAGGCCAACCGTATCCATCACCAGCATCACCTTATCATAGACCAGCCTGTTCCCACCTTCCAGAAGCTCCTGCTTCCAGTACATCACTGCAAATACAATACAAGACGTCACGGTTGCCACAATGGTATACAGCGGATCCTGAAACATTCCCGGCGGCACGATTCCCAGGATAATATCCCTGGTAGCTCCTCCGCCCACTGCAGTCACCACTCCAAGAACGCAGACCCCGAAAATATCCATTCCTCTCTGCGCCCCCACCATAGCTCCGGAAGCAGCAAACGCAATAGTTCCTGCCATCTCCAGCATAAATGTAAACATACTCTGATAATCCATTTCCCCCTCCATGCATATCAAGCCGTATTTTTTCTCACCCTCATATCTGCATCCTGTTTTCCCTGTCTGCACATTTCCACAAGGTGCACATTTCCGCAGGGTGCAAGAAGGAACCCTGCCATGCAGGATTCCTTCTCCTATTTTCGTGATCACTATATTTTCATATTAACAGAATTTTCTCATTCTGTATATCTTTTCTTTTTGTATCTGACTTCTGTTATTCTGCTTCGATCAGAAATCCTCGTCGTTTCAGCATATCCTGGATCATATCCAGGATTTCCTCGGATTCTGCTTCTACTTTATGATAATGATAATCCGATGTGATATTCTTCAGAGGACTGGACTTGCCGCTTCGGATATCCTCCATAAAATTCTCAACCTGGCGCCTGGAGCTGATATTCAGTTCTGCCTCGATATGTCCGTAAACTCTGTGATTCACCATTACGTTGATCACTTTTCCGCCAAGATCCACAATCCCGCAGAGCTCGTTCTCCAGATCCGCATCTGTATGATGCACCTTGAATATCCGGCTCACAGTATGGGGAGCAGTAAAAATATATCCTCTATTGGTGGAGATCACGTCATTCCCCTCCGCGCGTATCAGCGCAATATCCTGCACGATCACCTGTCTGCTGACCTGAAATGTTCTGGCCAGAGCACTTCCTGAGACCGGCCGTTCACTGTTTTTAATTTGATCCATGATCGCTGTCCTGCGTTCTGAACCAGTCATTTAAGTTCCCCTTTCCTGGCTGTGCCTGTACTTTTTATTCCGATACCTCTCTCCTTCATTCTCGCGATATCTCCACCCCGGCCCGACATCACCTGCTATGCCTCTGCTTCCGGCAATTCACGCTTCTTTTCTGATATTCGGGGTATTTCCTGTCACAGCACTCGGTATTCTGTAAAATCCTGCATTTTTCAGGAAAGCGGATGAAGATTCTTAAGCGAAATATCAAGGATCGGTGCAGAATGCGTTAATGCACCACTTGATACATAGTCTACACCAACATCCCTGATCTTTGCAATGTTTTCTTTTGTAACATTTCCGGAGCATTCAGTTTTTGCTCTTCCGCCGATCAGCTGCACCGCTTCTTTCATCATCTCCGGAGTCATGTTATCAAGCATGATGATATCTGCGCCGGCCTCAACAGCTTCTTTTACCTGATCAAGAGTTTCTACCTCAACTTCGATCTTGCGGACAAAAGGAGCGTACTCCCGTGCCATTTTTACAGCATTCGCAACGCTTCCTGCTGCTCCGATGTGATTGTCTTTCAGAAGAACTCCGTCAGAAAGATTATATCTGTGGTTCTGTCCGCCGCCTACACGAACAGCATATTTCTCAAAAATACGCATATTCGGCGTCGTTTTTCTGGTATCCAGCAATGTGATTCCTGTTCCTTCAAGAAGTGACGCAACCGAATGTGTATAGGTTGCGATCCCGCTCATTCTCTGAAGATAATTCAGTGCCACACGCTCGCCGGAAAGAAGCACCCGGATATCTCCTGTAACTTTTCCCATTTTCTGACCTTTTTTTACTTCATCGCCGTCCTTGCAGAACAGCTCCACTTTTGTGTCAGCATCCAGAAGCGTAAATACACGGCTGAAGATTTCCAGTCCTGCAATGATTCCATCCTCTTTACAGATCAGATCTACCTCTCCCGGAACTGCTTCTTTCATAACAGAGTTTGTGGTAACGTCTTCGCTTGAAATATCTTCCTTCAAAGCCTCCAGGATCAGGTGATCTACCTGAAGTGTCATTGTGATCTTATTCATTTTACAATCCCTTCTCTTTCTTAATCATCACAGCAGCCATGTTCTCCAAAGCAAGGCTGCTCCTGTCTTTCATAATACGGATATTTATATTCCGGCTGCATTCACGCCGCACCTGTAGCACTTTTCTTTTCTGCTGAGATTGCTTTGGCTGCACGTTTTGCAAATACAAGGCTCTCCAGCAGGGAATTACTTGCCAGTCTGTTCGCGCCATGTACACCGTTGCAGCTGGTTTCTCCCACTGCATAAAGCTGGTCCATGCTGGTCTTGCTGTCAGAATCCACCCAGATACCGCCCATGAAATAATGCTGAGCAGGAACAACAGGGATGCATTCTTTTGTCACATCATAGCCTTCTTCCAGACACCTCTGATAAATATTCGGAAAATGATTCAGGATCGTATCTTTATCAATATTTTCCATGGAAAGCCATACATGGTCTGTTCCTTCTTTTTTCATTTCTTCCCGGATCGCATTTGTTACTACATCTCTTGGAAGAAGTTCATTGACAAAACGCTCTTTTTTGCTGTTATAAAGTACTGCGCCTTCTCCGCGGACCGATTCTGAGATCAGAAATCTGCGGCCCGGTTTCTTGGAATACAGCGTTGTCGGATGGATCTGCACATAATCCAGATGTTCCAGACGCACATTATGTTTTTTCGCAATATCAAGGGCGTCACCTGTGAGATGTGGATAGTTGGTGGAATGCTCATATCTTCCTCCGATCCCGCCGCTTGCTAGGATCGTATCCTGTGCATAAATCTCTACCGGGATCTCTCCGCCCGGCTGGATCTCTTCCTGAGTCTTCACCGCTTCTTCGGCTTCCATAGCTTCAAGACGTGTCCTGTTCGCTTCTGCGGAAACTGCCTTCAGACCTGTACATTTGCCGTTTTCCACAAGAATATCCTGCATGGTAGTATATTCCAGAATTGTTACATTTTCAAGCTTCAGAACCTGCTGGAGCAGTTTTTCGGAAATTTCTTTTCCTGTGATATCCTCATGATAAAGGATCCTCGGTCTGGAATGTGCACCTTCTCTTGTATAGGCAAAATCATCTCCATCCATCTTGAAATCCACGCCATATCCGACAAGATCATTAATGATGTCTCTGGAGCCTCGGATCATAATGTCTACCGACTCTTTTCTGTTTTCGTAATGTCCTGCCTTCATGGTGTCTTCAAAATAGCTGTCGTAATCGTTTTCATCATGAAGCACACAGATCCCGCCCTGGGCCAGGAAAGAATCACTGCTCCTCATATCCTCTTTTGTGATAATCACGATCTTTTTGTTCCGCGGAAGCTTCAAGGCACTGAACATACCTGCAACACCTGTTCCCACGATCACTACGTCTGTTTTAATTCTCATTGCTTTTCGCCTCTCTGTCTTGATTTCTCTTTTCAGCCAACTCAGACAAATCTTTTATACAAATGTGTTTTATTTATTTTGCCAGTTCCAGCATCCGCTCCAGCGGTCTCTTCGCGTTTTCACGTGTCTCGTCTGTTACATGAACCTCATTCTCCCCGGTTTTCAGAACGTAGAGAACTTTTTCCAGAAATACTTTTTTCATGTTTTTGCAGACCGGTACGGTTTCTGTGAAGTAGAATTTTTTATCCGGGCAGGTAGTTTCCAGCTTGTACTGAACGCCACATTCTGTGCAGATGATAAACTCTTTATTGCCACTTTCCTGTGCATATTTAATGATTCCGGATGTGCTTCCGATGTAATCAGCCTGTTTCAGAACTGCCTGAGGACATTCCGGATGTGCCAGAACCAGTGCATCCGGGTGCGCTTCTTTTGCCGCTTTTACTTCTTCCGGATCCATAAATTCATGGACAATACAGAAACCTTCGTTATAAATAAAGTTCTTCTCAGGAACCTGTTCTGCAATAAAATGTGCAAGATTTCTGTCCGGGATAAAAAAGATGTTTTTGTTCGGAAGCGCTTTTACGATCTTTACTGCATTTGCGGAAGTAACACATACATCAGAAAGCTCCTTCAATGCTGCTGTGGAATTAATGTAACAGACAACTGCCACATCGTCATATTCCTCTCGCACCTTGCGGATGCCTTCTTCTGTTGCCATATGAGCCATCGGACAGTCTGCATCCATGGCAGGCATCAGAACAATTTTATCCGGACTTAAGATCTTCGCACTCTCTCCCATAAATCCTACTCCACAGAACAGGATCGTCTTCTCTTTCGCGCTGGCTGCGATCTTGCTGAGATAAAAGGAATCTCCTATATAGTCAGCTACATCCTGTACTTCGGGACGCACGTAGTAGTGTGCAAGGATGATGGCATCTTTTTCTTT
>OFMB01001148.1_pt1 | contig 13112 bp, 9 predicted proteins | sample 1541111 | NCBI WGS metagenome assembly OFMB01 (sample SAMN04209241, study PRJEB22552) | human gut metagenome | biome: gut; material: feces | host: Homo sapiens | place: USA: Oklahoma
GACGAAAAATTTGACGACGCATCTGTCGCACAATCTTTGTGCGGTATTGCCCTAATTTTATATGTTCTCAATCAAATAAAATTAGTATACTATGTAAAAGATAAATGATTCACAAAAAAGTCACCGTCATCATAAAAGTAAAATCGTCCTGAAGAAACAGACTTTCTTCAGGACGATTTTTGTTGTTATTTTCCGGTAGGTGCTTTCGTTTCCAGCCAACGCAGCATTTCGTGGAACCCGTCTTCTGTCATGGGATACGTCTGTTCCTCCTCAATGTCTGCCAGTTCCGAACAAAGACGGCTGTGCCAGATCTGCACGGTGAAGTTCTCCCCCGGTATGATCTTATAGCTAAGCTTGCCGTAGCTGCCGGTAAAGGTGTTTCCGAATTCAAAATAGGTGTACTGTGGAATGTCATAGACTTCCGATGCAGGATTTTTTCGCATGTTCTTTTTCTCCTATGCCAGCCGCCTGAAGCAGCGGAATGACTTCTTTTAAATTTTCGGCGATGCCAAACAAGCGGTCCCTGTCCCCTGCTTTCGGCGGTGTTAGGTCGGGAACCAGAATCACATTACAGTGTGCGGACAGCCCTGCGGTAATGCCGTTGGGCGAATCCTCAATTGCCATGCACTGTTCCGGCGGCAAGTGCAGAGCCTTTGCCGCCACCAGATAGATGTCCGGATCCGGCTTACCGTGAAGCACCTGATCACCGCCGACAATTTGCGGAAACTGCCCAGCCAGTCCAGCCAGTTCCAGCCGCTGTTCTGCCAGTTCTTTGGAGGTGGCGGTGGCAATGGCATAAGGCAGTCCGGATTCACGGCAGAATTGCAGCAACTCTGCAATGCCGGATTTCTGTTCTACGCCGTGCTCTGCAATATATTGGGAAACCAGTTCCCGCCGGCGGTCACGTACTTTGAAATAGTCAAAGTTTTCTCCGTAAAGCTGCCGGAAGTAAGGCTGGGCGTGGGCGGCACAGCAGCTTCGGACATGCAGGGCGGCTTCTTCTGACATGGGATACCCCAGTTCCTTTGCACTTTGCAGCCAACAGCGGAAATAGATTTTTTCCGTATCCAGCAACACGCCGTCCATATCAAAAATCAATCCGCGAATGGTGCTCACTGGTTCTGTCCTCCTGCATTGGTCAGCATCTGCCGCAGGGCTGCCAAGTCGAAACCATTTACCATGGAATCCGTGTACACGTCAGCATACTGATATGCCTGTTGGGAAATGGTTTCACTGCCCAGCAGATAACGGCACAGGCGAACGGCATCGGTGATGTTGACGGTACCGTCCAGTGTGACATCACCCTTCTGCCATGTCGGCTGTGCAGAAGTTTCTGTGGTTGATGTGGTTGTGTCACTTTCGCTGACAGAAGACGAAGCTGTTGTCATTTCTGTAGTAGTTTCTTCCGACGATTCTGTTGCAGAGGTTTCTGTAGAAATGGTAGTTGCTTCTGTTGTGGTCGAAACGGTTGTTTCAATTGCAGTTGTTGTGGTGGTTTCGGTAGCGGTAGTCACTTCTGTCGTTGTTGCAGGTGTCGGTGTGGGTGTTGTACCGTTCAGGTAAGCAGATACCTGCTCCGACCAGTATTTTCCCATGCAGGCGTAGCCGGCTTCATTGGGGTGTACGCCGTCCTTTAATCCCGTTTTCACATCTACAACGCTGTTGATGTCTGCAAACCGAATTCGTGCTCCGGCAGCCTGCTTTTTCTCTACCAGTTCTTTGACAGAGGCATTGTAGTTGTCTACGCTCTGCTCTACCAGTGCTGTAAATTCTTCCGGATTGTTTTCATAGGAATAGCCGCTGGACTGATATGCCCAGAGCCAGTCATGCCGTACTGATACGTCAATATCCGGTACTGATGCCACGAACAGCATGCTGTTGCTGTCTATGCTGTCCAGCAACTTGTCTACCAGTTTTTCCAGACGGTCTGTAATGCCAGCATTCTGGTTGTCAAGCAGATCATTGGTGCCGATTTGCAGCAGGACAATATCCGGATCGTATGCTTCGATCATATTGCCTGTGACATTGTTATTGTAATAGGTTGTGTCAAAAATGGTTTCATACAGTCCCTGCCGACTTCCGATTTTCTCAATGGCATAGCCGCTGTAGCCGGCATGGGCGGGGTCATACTGGAATGTTACGCCGTCAGAGGTGGTGTAGGAAACGGAATCAGACCAGTTGTTTTTCGGTCCTACCATATCGAAATTGGTAAACCCTTTTTGCTGCATTTCGTAGCAAAAGTATTTCCGATAGCCGTTGTCCCCGTTGATGTAGCCGTCTGTAATGGAGTCTCCCATTGCCAGAATCCGTACCGGTTCTGTAGAGCCTTCTGCGGCAACCGGTGCAGCTGCCATACTAGCTGCAAGGGGCAGTACGCCGATACAAAGGCTTGTTAAAACGGCAAGTATTTTTTGTTTCATCATATTATTCTTCCTTTCATGTAATTCCTTATTCCTGAATCAATTTGACAAGAGCATCTGTGATCACAGTGCCGCCCTCGTCATTCGGGTGTTGTCCGTAAACGGTTTTTGAAGCATCTGACGGGTCTGCCAACAGGGAGGCAACATCAAAATAAGTCGCTCCGTTGTCCTTGGCAATGCCCTCCACCGTTTCGTTATAGACAGTTCGAATTCCATCCAATTCTGGTGTCATGTCAAATGACGGAGAGTTCCACAAAATCGTGCGAATGCCGGCATCGGTACAAGTTCTGGTGATCTTCCGGACATCTGCTTCGATTTCTTCCGGTGTGGCATGACCAGTGCCGCCATAAGGTCCGCTGATGATGTCGTTGGTGCCGAATGCCACGGTAATCAGATCTGCACCGGCAACAGCACGATTCAGCCAGTTGCCCTGCCGGGCACAGTCAGAGGCACGGGCATGGCCGATTCCCAGATTCCACAGGCTGTAATCTTCTGTACCCAATTGATCCAGCAGCTTGGCTGCCCAGAATTGATACCCGAATTCGGAAGTCTGGCATCCCTGTGTGACAGAGTCCCCCAACGTGACAATTCGAGTCTTGACTTTTCGGTCACAGCCCACAAGCTGGGGCACAGGAATTTCATTGGTGTAGAGGAATCCCTTTCCGTCCCCGTTATCAGCATAGGCGTAGGTCAGGTTAGACATGGCAATTGCCGGAATATTCGTGCCATTGACTGTCCATTCCCACAGCAGATAGTGTCCTTCCGGCACGTTCAGCGTTACGGGATCGCTCCAGAAAGTTTCGTCAGGAGCGACTTCTTTGGTCGCACTGCCGGAAAAGGTCACGGCTGCGGAAACTGTTGGTTCCACGTTGGCATCGAATTCCGTGCCGCCATCATAGACAGTTGCCTTTTCAATGGTGTAGCTGCCGCCGGACATACCCACATAACTTTCGCTGCCGTCACCCCATGTGGAATCTACCGTATTGGAAAAGTAAAACCGGTAGTCATACTCCCCTGCCGCTTCTACCGGAAACCATGCCCGATAGGTCACATGTTCTGCGTTTTTGATAACGGTATTGCTGCCAGTAGAAATCACGGTATTGGACACGTAAGTATCCAGCAGAGAAAGTTCCTGATCTGCTGTTGAAGTAGTTTCGGCACTTTCTTCTGTTGGCGTACTTGATGTGCCGCAGCTTGCAAAAGCTATGGTCAATGCTACCGTTGTTAGAAGTGCCAAAATTTGTTTCCGTTGGATTCTTTTCATACAACGCCTCCCGTCTTTTTCATCATGACTCATTGTAGCACGGCAATTTTCTTTTGTCAAGGACAATTTTATGCTTTTTCTTTTTGCAAATTTGTTTCTTAAAATAAATTTATGCACAATAAAATTGCAGTGCTGTTAGAATTTTTTATACGAAACGCTTGCTTATAGAGCAAGAATATGCTATAATAAAAATGTTCGTAAGAAAATTGGCATGAAAGATGTATGCCACAACTGAAAAAAAGGAGAATTGAAATGAAAAAACGCATCTTCGCGGGAATTACGGCAAGCATTCTTGCTCTTTCCTGTGCTGTACAAGTGCCGGCAATTTTGTCCGCTTCGGCTGCTGGAAATTATGAAATGCAGTTGAACATCAAATTGAACGGTGAAAAGAAAGCAATCAGCCCGTATATCTACGGTGTGAACGAAGCCGGAAATTCAACCAGTTTGAAAAAAGTGACAACGCATTCGCTGCGGCAGGGCGGCAATCGTTTTACTGGCTACAACTGGGAAAATAATTATTCCAATGCCGGTCGGGACTGGAACGATAGTTCTGACACAAACATGGGAGATGTAACAGACGGTCCGGCATATCAGGCACGCCGACTGTCGAAGGAAGCTGCTGAAAACAACGTAGACTACAAAATGGCAACGCTGCAAATGGCGGGTTATACTTCCGCAGATAAAAATGGAACTGTGGCAGCTTCGGAAGTAGCACCGTCCTCTCGTTGGAATAAGGTGGAATTTCAGAAAGACGGTGCACTGTCTGACACGCCGGATCTGACGGACGACACGGTATACATGGACGAGTATGTCAATTACCTGATCAATAATCTGGGGGATTCTACAACTTCTACCGGTATTCAGGGATATAATCTGGACAATGAACCGGTACTCTGGAATGATACGCACCCCCTGCTGCACAAGGACGAAGTTTCCAACAGCGAACTGATCTCCAAGTCGGTTGCTCTGGCAAAGGTGGTAAAAAATCTTGACCCCAATGCAGAAATTTACGGTCCGGCATTCTGGGGAATTCTCCCCTGTGTACAGGCAGGAAGCGGCGACAACTTCAAGGATCCGGATTGGGAAGCTGTCAAAGGACAGTATTCGTGGTATATGGATTACTACCTGAAACAAATGGCAGATGCAGAGCAGGAAAACGGCAAACGACTGTTAGATGTGGTTGATGTTCACTACTATGCACAGGACTGCGAAACAGATGACGGCATTTTGCAGGCGGCGAGAAGCCTGTACGATCCGGATTACAAGGAAAACAGCTGGCTGACACAGTGGTTTGGGGGTTCGTTCCCGTTCCTCACCAGAATGCAGGAGTCTATTGACAAGTACTATCCGGGTACCAAGCTGGCACTGACGGAGTATAATCTGGCAAACATCAGCAAGGAATCTACAACTGGAAAATCTGTAATTTCTGCCATTGCAGAAACTGAAGCGTTGGGGGCTTTTGCCGATCAGGGCGTATATCTGGCAACCTATTGGGGAACGCTTTCTCTTTGTCCGTATGTGACCAGTGCGATCAACCTTTACACTAACTATGACGGCAATGGCGGTGCATTCGGGGATACCCTTGTGGAGTCTTCCTCTGCTGACCTGTCTAAGGCGGCAATCTTTGCGGCAATTGATGGCTCTGATGACAGTGAAGTGACTACAGTGATTTCCAACAAGGATAAGGAAAATACAGAAAAAGCGGTTATTTCTCTGGAAGGCACAGACACTGACTATCAGAGTGCTGTTGTCTATGCTATCACACAGGACAGCAGCGATATTCAGATTCTGGATGTGCAGAATGATGTTTCCGGCAATCAGGTAACTGTAGAACTGCCGCCGTTGTCTGTGGCTCAAGTGGTGATTTCTGACGAAAAGACCAATGTGACAATTCCGGAAAAACCGAATGTTGAAATCAAAAAAACCACTTACAATATCAGCGATTTGTCGACAAATACCGCAGGCAATCCGATGATTCCGCTGGGTGACAAGGAACACCTGAAAGAAATTATTGTGAACGCTACTGTATCTTCGAATGCCGGATCTTCGTGGGCTGTCGGCGGCGGAGCTCTCTGCTTTAACGAAGTCGTGAAAAAGGGTTCCTCCTCTGCTGGCGTTTGGGGAAACAAGTCTTTCCAATACCGTCTGGGCACAAGTGATATAACAGTTCCTTTTGACGATCAGTTTACTATTTCTTTGAGTGACGGCAAGAGTGAAAATATTACTGGTTCCTGCAATGATGAAAGTGCAGAATTACAGAACTGGTGGGCTTCTTCCGAAAACGATTCCAAAAACGGCGAAGATATCTCTACTACATTTAATACAGTGACATTGGTGTATGAATACAATTATGACAAACCGGACGAAACGACTACAACGCCGGCAGAAACAACCACAACAACAGAAACAACGATGACAGAATCCACTTCGGAAACTGTTTCTGAAACCACTGCTTCTACAGAAGAAACAGCATTGACTACAGAGAGTACCGCTGCTTCGACGGAAAGCAGCAACACCACTGCTGTGTCCTCGGAAGAAACAACCACGACTGCAACAGAAACTACCTCTGCTGCAACTTCTTCTGAACAGGTGAACCCGTCCGCAGTTTTGTATGGCGATGTTACGCTGGATGGCAGAGTGGATATTACTGATGCGGTGCTGCTGAACAAGGCAACTGCTGGTCAGGTAGAACTGAATGTACAGGCAAAGGGCAATGCTGACTGCAACGCTGATGGACAGACGGACAGCAATGATGCAATTTGCCTGCTGCGGTTCTTGGTGCATATCATCAACACGTTGCCGGAACAGTAAGCCTCTGCAAATATTTATGACAACGAAAGCCACTCCGATTTTGGAGTGGCTTTTTTGTTTGGATTCGTTTAACAATATTTACAGAAGCGAAAGCTGTCCGCTTTCCGGCAGATCTTTCGCCATGCCACCAGTTGCCGGAATGGTTTTTACACGATATTTTTTCAGTGCAATGCATTCTTCTTCGTTCAGCACACGTGCTTCGCAGACAAGGTGTTTTGCTTTCAATGTGACTACCTGTACGCCCTGTGTATCACGGGTGGACTTTGCGGAAATCAGTGCAGTATCTGCCAGCACTGCCCGATTGCCGTCTGTACGGAAAAAGACGGAGCAGGATTCCTCGCCGCTTGGAATTTGCAGAATTTGTACCAGTGGCGAACGGTCGCTGTAAGCCTTTTGCAGCTTCTTACGGTTGGTTTTCGTTGCGTAGGCAGACATCGGTACACGGGCCGCCTTTCCGTTGGCAAATACAAAGAGCAGATCACCTTGGTAATCTGCGGTGGCAATCATTTGCACCACGAATTCCCCGTCAGCAAATCCCAGTTTTGCCGGAATGTAATCGCCCATGACGCTGGCTTTGGTTTCCGTAAAGTCGCTGGCTTTGGTTTTGTAAACCTGCTGTTGGTTGGTGAAAAACAGCAGTTCGATGCAGTTGGTGGTTTCCAGATGACAGACGATCTGGTCTTCCTCTTTCAGCTTTTGTTCGCTGCTCATGCGGAGAGAAGCTGGTGTGATCTTTTTGAAGTAACCACTCTGCGACAGAAACAGGTGTACCGGATAATCGGGAATATCTTCTTCGTCTGGTTCTTCCTCGATGTCAGACGCATAATAGAACAGTGTCTTTCGGGGCTGTCCGTATTTTTTTGCGGTTTCTTTCAACTCTGCAATGATGATTTTCTTCATCTTTTTCGGATCCGCAATGGTTTCTTCCAGTTCGGCAATTTCCTGTTTCAACTGGTCGATCTCCTGCGTGCGTTTCAGAATGTATTCCCGATTCAAGTGCCGCAGTTTGATCTCTGCCACATATTCTGCCTGAATCTCATCAATGCCGAAGCCGATCATCAGATTTGGTACAACATCTGCTTCTTCGACGGTTTCCCGCACGATGCGAATTGCCTTATCAATGTCCAGCAGGATTTTTTCCAGACCAAGGAGCAGATGCAGTTTTTCCTGTTTTTTCTGGAGATCGAATACCAGACGGCGGCGGATACATTCCAGACGAAATGCAGACCATTCCTCCAGAATTTCTCGCACGCCCATAACGCGGGGTGCTCCGCCGACCAGAATATTGAAGTTGCAGGAGTAGTTGTCTTGCAGCGGTGTCATGCGGAACAGCTTCTGCATGACCTTTTCCGGATCAGAGCCTCGCTTTAAGTCAATGGCGATCTTCAAGCCGTCAATGTCGGTTTCGTCGCGGACGTAAGAAACTTCCCGTAGTTTGCCCTGTTTGATGCAGTCCACGATCTTGTCTTTGATTGCTTCAATGGTGGTGCTGTACGGGATCTCTGTGACTTCCAGACAGTTGTCCTGTTTGTTGTAGTTCCATTTTGCACGGACAGTTACGCTGCCGCGACCGGTATCATAAATTTTTTGCAGTTCTGTTTCATTGTAGAACAGAAAGCCGCCGCCGGGAAAATCCGGTCCTTTCAGTGTAGACAGAATATCATGCTCCGGATTTTTCAGCACGGCAATGGTTGTTTCGCAGACTTCTGCCAGATTGAACGGGCAGACGCTGCTTGCCATGGAAACGGCAATACCTACATTGGCATTAACCAGTACGGTGGGAAATGTTGCCGGAAACAGTGTCGGCTCCTGCATGGTATTGTCGTAGTTCGGAACAAAGTCTACTGTGTCTTTGTCAATGTCCCGAAACAGTTCGTTACAAATCGGTTCCAGTTTGACTTCCGTATAACGGGAGGCGGCGTATGCCATATCTTTTGAATATGCCTTACCAAAGTTTCCCTTGGATTGCACGTAGGGGTGCAGCAGTGCCTCGTTGCCTCTTGCCAGACGCACCATGGTTTCATAGATAGCACTGTCACCGTGGGGATTCAGCCGCATGGTCTGCCCTACAACGTTTGCCGATTTGGTCAGCCCGCCGGTGAGCAGTCCCATTTTATACATGGTGTACAGCAGTTTCCGGTGAGAAGGCTTGAAGCCGTCGATCTCCGGCAGTGCACGGGAAATGATAACGCTCATGGCGTAGGGCATATAGTTTTTTTCCAGTGTATCTGTAATTTTTTCTTCTTCCACAATGCCGGCACCGGCAATATAGGCATTGGGAATTGCATTTTTCTTTGGTTTTTCAGATTGCTTTTTTCGTGCCATTTTTGCCCTCGCTTTTATGAAATGTCCGCCAGTTCCAGATACTCGCTGCCGTATTCTGCAATGAAGTCTTTTCGACCTTGCAGGTCATCGCCCAGCAGAATGTCGAACATCTTTGCTGTTTCTTCGATGCCTGCCGCAGTCACCTGAATCAGCCGGCGGGTTTCCGGATTCATGGTTGTCAGAGCCATCATGTCTGCTTCGTTTTCGCCCAGACCTTTTGAACGCTGGAGGGTGTACTTCTCCCCTTCCAGTGTTGCCAGAATCTCTGCTTTTTCCTTTTCGGTATAGGCAAAGTATGTCCGCTTTTTGGTTGTGATTTCAAACAGCGGAGATTCTGCGATATACACATAGCCTTTGTCGATCAGTGTCGGTGTCAGACGATACAGCATAGTGAGAATCAGTGTTCGAATCTGGAAACCGTCTACATCGGCATCGGTACAGATGACAATTTTATTCCAACGAAGACCTTCCAGATGGAAAGAGGAAATATCCTTGTTTGCCTTGGTAGTAACTTCTACCCCGCAGCCCAGCAGCTTGACAATATCAGTAATGATCTCGTTTTTGAAGATCTTGTTGTAGTCTGCTTTCAGGCAGTTCAGGATTTTGCCACGAACCGGAATGACTGCCTGAAATTCTGCATCTCGTGCCATTTTTACGGAACCCAATGCAGAGTCACCCTCTACGATGTACAATTCCCGACGGGACAGGTCTTTGCTCCGGCAGTCTACAAATTTCGGGATCATGTTGGTGACGTCAATGCTGCCGGTCAGCTTTTTCTTGAGGTTCAGACGGGTCTTTTCGGCATTTTCACGGCTGCGTTTATTGATCAGCACCTGTGCTGCAATTTTTTCTGCTTCGTCCGGATTTTCAATGAAGTAGATCTCCAGCTGATGCTTGAGGAATTCCGTCATGGCTTCGTAGATAAATTTGTTGGTGATCGCCTTTTTGGTTTGGTTCTCATAGCTGGTTTCTGTGGAAAAACTGGAAGAAATCAGCACCAGGCTGGATTCCACGTCCTCAAATTTCAGTTTGGCTTCACTTTTCAGGTATTTGTTATTCTGCCGCAGATAGGTATCGATCTGGGATACCAGTGCCTGCCGCACAGCTTTATCCGGCGAGCCGCCGTGTTCCAGCCAGCTGGAATTGTGATAGTATTCCAGTCGCTGTACCTGATTGGAAAAGGTCAGAGCCACATTCAGCTTCACCTTATAGGTCGGCTTATCCTCACGGTCACGGCCCTCTCGCTGGCAGTTCCAGTTCTGTACGGAAGTCAGTGTGTTTTCTCCGGCGATTTCCCGCACATAGTCTGCAATACCATTTTCGTAGAGATACTGCCGTTCGGTAAAAGTGCCGTCAGCTTCTTCTTTTCGGTAGAGGAACAACAGATTCGGGTTGACAACTGCCTGCCGCCGCAGAGTGTCACAGAAATAATCATCTGGTATTTCGATCTCTGTAAAAACGTCCAGATCCGGCAGCCAGTGAGTTCGTGTGCCAGTCTGCTTCTTCTTGGTCGGCTTCTTTTGCAGTCCACCTACATTGACACCCTTTTCGAAATGCAGGTTGTACTGAAAGCCGTCACGAATGATCTCTACGTCCATGTAAGAGGAAGCGAACTGTGTGGCACAAAGTCCCAGACCGTTCAGTCCCAGAGAATACGCGTAGTTGTCATCATTGGAGTTGTATTTACCGCCTGCATAGAGTTCACAGTAGACTAGTTCCCAGTTATAGCGGTTCTCGTTTTTATTGAAATCTACCGGACAGCCTCTGCCGAAGTCTTCCACTTCAATGGAATTGTCCTGATAGCGTGTCACGACGATCTTGCTGCCGTATCCGGCACGTGCTTCATCGATAGAGTTGGAAATGATTTCAAAAACCGAATGGGCACAGCCGTCCAGTCCGTCAGAGCCAAAAATGACACCGGGGCGTTTTCGTACCTTGTCTGGTCCTTTGAGCATCGTGATACTTTCATTATCATAAGATTGCTTTTTCGCCATGTTCGTTCCTTTCTACCGGAAAAGTTCCGGCTTTTTCAGCGGCTTTTCTGCATGAAAAAGTTTCCGCTTGTAGTGCATTATTCCTATCATACCACAAAACTAACGGAAAATCAAGCTTTTTCTGAAATTTTGAAAGAATCAGCATAAGAACTCTCACAGAATTGCCGGATTTTTTTGTGGTTCTGCCTAGGAATTTCATTTGGACAGTATTCTGTCAGCTTTATGTGCAGTTGTCATGGAAATTCAAAGAAATGCGTTGATTTTTGCATGGATTTCTGCTATAATAGCAGAGAATAAGAACACTAAAAAAGAGAGGCTATGCAACTATGATATTATTATCTGCACAAAATATTGCCAAGACATATATGGAACGAAAAGTACTGGACGACGTTTCCTTCTTTTTGAATGAGGGTGATAAGGTGGGGATTATCGGCATCAATGGTACCGGAAAGTCTACACTTTTGCGAATCCTTGCCGGAGCCGAGGAGCCGGACAGCGGTAATGTCATTCGCACTAACGGAATCCGCATCTCATACCTGCCGCAAATTCCGGAGTTTGAACCGCACGGCAGCGTATTGGAACAAGTCATGCTGCATCTGCCGGCAGATCTTAAAGAGGCAAAGACGTTTGAAGCGAAGTCGATTCTGGGAAAACTGGGCATTACAGACGAAACCAGAGATATTAGTACATTGTCTGGCGGCGAAAAGCGGCGTGCCGGCATTGCTGCTGCTCTGATTCAGCCCAGCGATGTTTTGCTGCTGGACGAACCGACCAACCATATTGACAACGAAACGGTTCGATTGCTGGAAGAACAGCTGTTGAAATATCGGGGTGCCATTGTTATGGTAACCCACGACCGGTACTTTCTGAACCGCATTACCCGAAAAATTGTTGAAGTAGACAGAGGAAAGATTTTCGAATATGAGGGAAATTACAGTACGTATCTGGAACAGAAAGCACAGCGGGAAGTTGACGCAGAAGCAAAGGAACGAAAAAATCGTTCTTTGTATCGGCAGGAGTTGGAATGGATTCGCCGCGGCGTTCGTGCAAGAGGCACCAAGTCTAAGGATCGGATCGCACGGTTTCACGAATTGGAAAATCGTGAGAAGCCAGCAGAAGCAGAAAAAATGCAGCTGCAATCGGTTTCCTCTCGACTGGGAAAGAAAACTGTGGAAATTCATGCAATCACCAAGGCTGTGAATGGCAGAATGCTGATTCATGATTTTTCCTACCAACTTCCACGCGATGCCAGAATCGGCATTGTGGGGCAAAATGGTGCCGGAAAGTCTACGCTGATCAAGATGCTCTGCGGACAAATCTCGCCGGACAATGGTTCTATTGAACTCGGTGATACAGTACGCATTGGCTATTTTTCTCAAGAGTGTGAAAGTATGGATCCCAACCAGCGAGTCATTGATTACATTCGGGAAACTGCAGAGCGAATTCAAACACCGGACGGCATGGTTACTGCGGCGACAATGCTGGAGCGCTTCCTTTTTACTTCGGAATTACAGTGGAATCGAATTGAAAAGTTGTCTGGCGGTGAACGGAAACGGCTTTATCTTTTGAAAGTGCTGATGACTGCCCCAAATGTGTTGCTGCTGGACGAGCCGACCAATGATCTGGACATTGCAACACTTACTATTTTGGAGGACTATCTCCGCAGTTTTCAAGGGGCTGTTCTTGCGATTTCTCATGACCGGTATTTCTTAGACAAAATGGCTTCAGAAATCTGGGAACTGACGGGAAATGGCGAGGTTCGTCGCTATAATGGCAATTATCAGGATTACATGGAAAAGGCTCTGCCGGAAAATGCGACAGAAAAGCCCAAAAAGCAAACGGAAAAGAAAGAACGCGTTTTCAACGGCAGGAAAAAGCTGAAGTTTTCTTTCAAGGAGCAGCGGGAATACGATACCATTGATGATGAAATTGCCGATTTGGAAGAACAGATTCGGCTGACAGAAACGGAGATTACTGCGAGTGTGTCGGATTATGTGAAGCTGCAGGAATTGTCTGACCGGAAAGAAGAACTGGAAGTGCTTCTGGCAGAGAAAATGGAGCGTTGGGTGTATTTGAATGATCTGGCGGAACGGATTGCGAATGGGGAAATGGAGTAAAATGTGATAGAATAAGAGCGTGTTCTGTTTTTCGCAGGGCCGAAGAATTCTGGATTTGTATGTTGTACGTTGGGAGATTGAAGTCTATTTCCGTGATTGCAAGATGAAGCTTGCTGTTGATAAGTATCAGATTCGATCCGCAAATGGAATCAAACACTTCTGGCTCATTGCATCTCTTGCT
>OFMB01001151.1_pt1 | contig 13099 bp, 6 predicted proteins | sample 1541111 | NCBI WGS metagenome assembly OFMB01 (sample SAMN04209241, study PRJEB22552) | human gut metagenome | biome: gut; material: feces | host: Homo sapiens | place: USA: Oklahoma
TTCACTGCTTCGTGAGTTTGTAGGAGGAAGCTGCTTTAATGTTTAAAACTAAAAACAAAATGCAACTGAGATATCTCAGTTGCATTTTTAATGTTGCACCTTGCGGCGCACGTTACTGATAAGTTATTTTACGAAACGCCAATAGGCTTTAAATTATTAAAATACGCAGGACGATAAGCCGGGTTATGTCGTTGAGTGATCATCTATCTAGGACGCCTGTTGCCAGACGCCTCAAGCGACCTACCTAAAGCTGGCGGGCCACGTCAAAGCTTTGTTTCGGTCTTGCTTCGGATGGGGTTTACATGTGCCCTCCCTGTTACCAGTGAGGCGGTAGTCTCTTACACTGCCATTCCACCCTTACCACAAAAGTGGCGGTATATTTCTGTTGCACTGTCCTTAGAGTTTCCTCCACCGGCCGTTAACCGGCATCCTGCCCTATGAAGCCCGGACTTTCCTCACCTGCGGTCTTTCGACACCTGCAGCCGCGATCACCTGTCCTGCATATTTATTTAATATACCAAGCATTTTTCCAAAAATCAAGCCCTTTTACCAACTTTAATAAACGAAATATAAAATGTTTCTTAAAAGACGATAGGTCTATTGACGGTTTTTATCTTCAATATTATCTTAATAATGTAAAGAGCGATTTAAAACCTCAAATTCATAGCGTGGATACTGTATGAGGTAAGAATTTGACTATAATGAAAATATAGGGCGAGGCGGTAATATGAGAGAAAAATTTATCAGATTTATGAATGGAAGAAACGGGATGGACGAGCTTGCAAGGGCTGAGTCATGGGTAGTAATGATATTACTTTTGGTTTCAATATTTACAAGGTCGGCGATACTTGATATACTGGCAATAGGACTGATGATACATATGTATTTTCGAGTATTTTCGAGGAATATAAACAAGCGCTATGCAGAGAATCAGAAGTTTTTAAATGCCAGGTATGAGTGGACCGTAAAGGCAGAGCGCAGGAAAAAGCGCTTTGCACAGAGGAAGCAGTACAAGTTCTTCAAGTGCCCTATGTGCAAGCAGGAGGTCAGGGTGCCAAGAGGACATGGCAAGATTTGTATTACCTGTCCGAAGTGCAGAGAGCAGTTCGTGAGACGCAGCTAGTATGTCAATATATACTTGTACATAAGAGCATGGAGAAGAGAAATGTTTGGATATATAACTGTCAATAAGGACACCTTGTCCGAGAAAAATAAAAAAATATATCAAAGCTATTATTGCGGGCTGTGCCAGACAATGAAGTCGCAGTATGGCAGGCGTGCACAGATGGCACTAAACTATGACATGACTTTTCTTATAGTGCTTCTGACAGGCTTGTACGAGCCGGATAGTGTGACGCGGGATGGATTTGTATGCAGCGTGCACCCTACGAAGAAGCGTACACTTCGCACCAATGAGATTACAGAGTATGCTGCAGCTATGAACATACTGCTTGCATACTACAATCTGATAGATGACTGGAAGGACGATAAAAGCCTGCCGAAGAAGACATACGCAGAGATGCTGAAAAAGGACTTTGAGAAGGCCAAAAAAGGCTATCCGGTACAGGCTAAGGCGATAGAGGACTACATTGCAAGGCTTACAGAGTGCGAGAAGAGCAATGATACCAATATTGATGCAGTTGCGGGGCTGACAGGGGAGATGCTCGGCGTACTTTTTGCGTGGAAGCAGGATGAGTGGCAGACGGATTTGAAGGAATTTGGCTGCTACATGGGCAAATTTATTTATATAATGGATGCGTATGAGGACATAGGGGATGATGTGAAAAAGAAATCATATAATCCACTTATACAGCTCATGCATTGCTGCAATAATGATCAGGAAAAATTTGACAAATCCTGTCGGCTTATGATGACATCTATGCTTTCAGAGGCGGCAAAAATATTTGAGAGGTTGCCAATTCTCTTACATGCGGATATAATCAGAAATGTTCTATACTCCGGTGTGTGGAGCAAGTATGAGTATATTCAGATGAAGAAAAGGAAGAAACATAAATGATAGATCCATATCAGGTGCTCGGTGTCGGCCGCAGTGCAAGTGATGATGAAATAAAAAAGGCCTACAGGAGCTTAAGCAGAAAATATCATCCTGATGCCAATATCAACAATCCTAACAAGGATCAGGCTGAGGAGAAGTTTAAGCAGGTGCAGCAGGCATATGACCAGATAATGAAGGAAAAGCAGTCCGGTGCTGCCGGAGCCGGTGGATATGGCGGTGCGGGAAGCAGCAGCTCATACGGAGGCAGCTCCTATGGTGGAGCATATGGTGGTGGACCGGGAGCAGGTGATCCATTTGGAGCAGGTGGACCGTTTGGCGGTTTCTATGGCCGCTATACCTACAATAATGCAGGCAGCAGTGCACAGGATGACAATCCAAAGGTGCGTGCAGCAGGCAATTTCATCAGCAACGGCTACTACAATGAGGCACTGAAGGTGCTTGAGGAGGTACCTTTTGCTGAGAGACGCGGAAGGTGGTACTACTACAGTGCCATCGCAAACCAAAAGCTCGGCAACACAGCGACAGCCATAGAACACATACAGCGAGCAGTGTCGCTTGAGCCAAACAACATGCAGTACCGCCAGTTTATGCAGATAATTGAAAATGGTGGCTCGTGGTATTCGGATATGGGAGACATATACGGACGCCCTAGTGGCAGGGGCAGCGAGTGCTGCAGTCTGCTAGCCACATTCCTTTGCTGGCAGATGTTCTGCTGCTAGTATATATTTTAATAACTGAACTAATGATAACTGCCTATGACTCAATGAGACATGGGCTGTTATTTGATATTATGCTGTGGTGTACAGCCTGACAAGGTAGTGTTAAATTTGTATTAGACAGGCATCACTTCCGACGTATCCAATGTCAATTATATAGCTTTTTAAAGTTGAAAAAGGTACTGGATTGTTATATAATAGTACTAAATATACAGGTTGCATCGACATTATATTGGTTAGTTTAGGGGGCAAAAATGGAGAAGTTGAATATACTAATCCTGGATAGCAACAATAAGGACAGACAGGAGTTAAGGACAATAATCGAGAGCATAGACTCTGATTTTATATACGAGATAATGGAAGTGGCAAATCCACAAAAAGTCGCACAATTGCTTGGTGAGCGCAGAATAGATATCATGTTTACGGAGATTTTTGACAGCATAGAGACCGGGACAGATATCATAGGGTATGCCAAAGAAAAAGGTGTCAATCCTCATATACATATAGTGATTGTAAGCAGACAGCGTGATTTTGAGAGCGCCCGAATGGCGATAGAGCATGGAGTGGAGCTGTATATCTTAAAGCCTGTTGCACCGACAGAGATTGCGTCGTGCATGGCACAGATGATTTGTGAGATACATGATAGCAGAAAAAATGAAGAACAAAAAAAACAGATGACATTTTTTATGTGTGGATTTTTGCTGTCGCAATATATTGCAACGGGAAACAGGCTGTATATGGACGAGCTTATGAAATTCACACAAATAAATGATTTAAACTTTGTCCAACATGTGAGTAATATCATGCTTTTGTGGGTAGACAGTGCATTTTGGAAGGAAAATTCCGATAAAGTCATTGATAGAATAAAGGAGAGCTTTGCTTCAAAGGAAGATGCTGTCAGTCTGGGCGGCAACTATGTGCTCATCCTGCTTTGGAAGAATCATTACAGCAAGTCAAGCTATATGGCTGAGGGCATATACTATATGCTTACAGAGGTGTATGGTCAGCAATGCTATCTTGCTGTTGGCGCAGGTATAAATGATATCTATGAGATACACGACTGCTGTCAGAGGCTGGAAAAGCTTATGGAAAACAGATTTTTTGCTGACAACAATGGCATCTACTACGAGGATGATGATGAGTTTGTCGAACGTGATGAATCTGAGAGAGCGGAGTGTATAAACAAGCTGCTTATGTACATCAGAAAGAGGGATATCGAGCTTGTCAGAAGAGAGTATGGGCACTTGAAGCACATGATGTTTCAGAACAAATCGGACTCCGAGACATTTGTGAAGTTTGTTTTTGCAGAGATTGCGCTTGAACTGTACAATGCAGCTCATGGAAGTGTCTATGGAATGGGTAAGAAACAGGTCGAGAAGCTTTTTGAGGCAGATTCTCTAAAGGAGTTATATAATATCATAGAAGAAAACATCTGTATTTATGAGGAAAATATCGCTACAGATGACAAGCAGATCCGAAAGGATGTAGCACTGGTCAAGAGCTATATCAAGGCGCATCTGTCAGAGAAGATAAACCTGGAGAGCCTTGCAGATATGGTCTTTCTTTCACTGGGGTATTTGAGTCTTATTTTCAAACAGTCGACAGGGGATACAGTCAGTCATTACATTATCTCCAAGCGTATAGATGAGGCAAAGAGACTGCTTGAGACCACCAATATGAAGGTTAACCAGATTTGTGAGAAGGTAGGCATTGATAATGTATCGTATTTTGGACAGCAGTTTAAGATGTTTTGTGGAATGAGTCCAAGCGAGTATAGAAAGCGCAAAAAATTCGGGGGTGGGGTAGAACCGGATTAACATATGAAGCAGTCTTTGGGCGGGAGCACGGAGGCTGCTTTCTCTTTTGTTGAGACAAGTGCAGGCATTGGCAATAGGGCGGGGCTTCATCTTCTGAGCCCAGGCTGGTGCACACTCTCTCGCTTGAGCTACGCTACGCTGCGAAGATACTGTAGGAATTATGCTTTATAGCTTTTCGATGCCCAACGAAACCGTCGAAACGCGCCGTCCGTGGCGCGGTTCTCCTTGAGCTCCCATCCGTGGGAGCTCATTTCTGTGCATAATGTGCATAATTCAACAGTATCTAGGCAGCTTCGCTATTCGCTCACGCAAGAGAGCGTGCATCAGCCGTCTCATGTGATGAAGCCCCTTGCGCTGTGGCAGAATGCAGTATAGGAAGCAAGAAATCGACAAAAAGTGCTAAAATTAGGAATAAAACACCATTTAAATAGTGATGTTTTTAAGTTGAAAATGAAAAGATATGAAAATAGTGATACAAATCTAAAAAAAATTATATTTACGAAAAGCATCGAAAGTATATAATTATATATAACGAAAATAAACTAAGAGTAGAATCGTATGGAGAGTTGATGATGAGAGTAATGAGAAAAATACTCAAAAGAAAAGTCTGCATTGTGATGGCATTGCTTGTTATATTGGGAATAGCAGTTTATGGGGTAAGTGCGTTTGCGGAGGAGCAGACTGCTACCACTACACCCTTTACGATAAATAAGGATTATATATATTTAAATCCTACAGGTATGAAATTAAGTGATGCTGATTGGACAAATAAGAATGCTGAAATCTGGCTGAACGTAACAAAATGGGATGAAAAACATAAAGGTACATATGATTCAAACAGCGGATATTGGTATTGGGATGCGACAAATTGGGAAATAAAAGATGGAAATACATATTTTTTCACTTACGGTACTGATTGGGGTGTAATAAATAGTAAGCCATATTACAGAACAGAAGTATCAAGTGATATTCTTGCAAAAGGTAAGGTATATGCACAAAATGGTCCTGCATCAACGAAAATTGAGGATCAAGATGTATATGCATTAAAAGAATACACATCAAATGCAGGTCAAAGTTTAACGTTTGTGGATATGAAAGCAAGTAATCTGAGCGGAGTACAGGCACAGTTCAGCTTAGATGGCAATTATGATGCCTCTACAAGTGAACATGTAACGGCACTACAATTGTCTGATGGTAAAGTAACAGTTCCGAATGATGTGAATGGAAAAGCATATCAATATGTGAGATTTATTGATGCTCAAAACAACGCTATTACGGATTCCTTTGATATATCAACAGCAATTAGCAAAGGTGGCATCCTGTACTACGGAATCAGACAGGATTCGAGTAAAACATACTCAGAGTGGAGTCAGGAAAAGAAGAGTGAAACAACGCCTAATGTAACAAAACTATATTTTAATAATCTTTCATTCAGGACAAGCGATGATATAACAATCCAGATTGGCAGTGGAGAGCCGGTAAAAGTTGTGCCTGATGACACCGCAACCAACACTTTGAGCTATAATATATCCGGAACTATAGATAAGGATACGATTATTTCTATAACAAAAAATGGTGTTACATACAGGTTCTATCCTAATGGAACTGATAATTTAATCACATACAGCGGATCGAATATATGTATAAAGGGAACATATCAGGCCAGCTCGCTAAATACAGTGTATTTTGATGCGACATTATCCAAATTATCATATGCTGGTGATGTGACTAACAATTCCCTTCCTTTAAAAGATGCTGGCATTCGTTATCATGCATGGAATAATGAAAATGATTTTAAGGATGGAGACCTGAAAAAGCTTGAAGATTTCTCAGATGGAACACATACCTGGTCAGATGTTTATCAGGCTGCGCTTGATAAAAAGTATAGCTATATTTTGTTTTATAGTAGTACAGATGGTACGATACCGAGTACGCCTACTGCTAACAAAACATATGACTTAACTATTCCTGCTGATTTGACAAATCCTTGCTTCTATGCAGATACAAGTGATGACAGTATATATAAACCAACCAACCGCTCCGGCTACTGGGGAGAACTATATACAGTTAGAAATGCCGAAGGAAAAACAAAGGATGGTGGCAGTACTGCAACATCGGACACGATTGTGGACATACCGCAGGGAACTCTTACCAGGAATAGCAGTATGCTATATGTCAATACAACATTGTATGACTATTATTCTGATTATGAGCTGAATGGATACAATAGAGATGCCTATTCGTATAAGACTGATTTAAATAGCCTTGGCAATAATCCAATACTACACTATATATATCAGCCTTTCAGACAGCTGGATCAGGCACTAAGCTCATATTATGATAAAAACAATGCTTCATCATCAATATATTGGGGCAATTTCCAAAATTATAAAGGAAGCCACTATAGCGACATTAAAGCCTCTTTGAATTTGTATGGAAGCGGTGACTGGAATAAGTTTATATATGAGAACAATTCCATGTGGGGCAGAAACGGTTATGAACTTTCAAATGGAAATAGTGCAGTGCAGGGGCTTGTAGCTGATACGCTATCCAATAACAACCTGATGATAAAGACCTCAGGCAAAACAGTTGCAGCACCATATTTTAATGAGGATTTCCTGACAGGAAACAATTCAAAGAACACAGTGCTCGGTAAGGTGTACAAGGATGTAACATTTCCGTTTGTTAAGAAACCAGTTACAAGCACTTCTTACAAAGGAAGCGTGGATTACTGGTATTTTGACAGTGCTGATAATAACGCTTCAAATAAGAATCTGCAGCTACAGCAAAGTGTAAAAGATGGATATTTTCTGAATCCTTCAGACCAGGCTGTAAAGGGTCAAACGGCTAGTCCAGGTTATCCTGCGACAAACGATAATAATTATTTTCCTTTTAATACAAATGCGCAGTCAGGAAACGCAACCATGCTCAATTATGGCTTTGGACAAAAATTTGATTTGAAATTCAAATTGACATCAGATGGAACCGTTAAGACAACAGATAATGAGGATGCGCCTATCGAATTCAACTTCTCAGGAGATGATGACGTATGGGTATTTATTGATGGTAAGCTGGTACTTGATGTAGGTGGAGGCCATGGTAAGGTTAACGGAACAATAAATTTTAAAGACAAAAAAGCGACAGTATCGAGTGTGAAGAATGATGCTACAGGTGGTGGGGTGACTCCGTCAAAGGTGAATAGTTTTGCTAGTGATGAAACGATTACGAAGGATTACTTCACCAAAGAACACACCCTCACCATGTTCTACATGGAGCGAGGCCTCTGGGAGTCAAATATGTCTATATCATTCAACTTCCCGGACGAGAACGAATTCCAGGTGGAGAAGAATGTGGATACAGCTGGCGTGAATAAAGATATATTCCCGGACACATTGTTTGACAATACGTCTGTATTTCCATTTACTATACAGAATCAGGCTACACATTTTGGTATTAAAAAAGCAACTGCAGGACAGTCAATTAAAACGGAAGTATTTAATGACACATTTGAAAGCAATAAGGTGCAAAATGTATCTGGAAATACTTTTGAAAAAGTAAACAATTGGGTTGGACAAACAAATGTAGTACATTGGCTGGCACAGCTTGATAATGTGGGCGGTTCATACAAAAAGCGAAGATGGGGAAGCATTTTACCTGCTGGAAGTGATAGCTTTAATGCAACGTATACTGCAGGCAGTGCAACGGATCATTATAAATATCTGCAGTTTAAGTTTTACTATGATTATAAAGATAATCCGAGTACACAGTTTATGTATATCGGACTCGAGGATTCAGACGGAAAACAGGCTGGGAATTATTTGACAAATGATGTAGCCACTGCAAATAGTTCACTTACAAACAAGAAGTGGATAACCGTAAATGTGGAAATTGACAAGCTTATTGGAAGTAGTCAAATTGATTTATCAAAAATAAGGTATATCAGGTTTAACTATGACTACAGCAGAGATTTCTATCTGGATGATTTTAAGTTTATTCCTTCGTCTGAGGTGACAAATCCAACAGGCTTTGTTACAAAGCAGTATGAGATAGCTGATTATGGCTCAGTTGAGAGCGGCACCTTGATGTATCCGGAAAATGCCGTATATACTATATCATCGGATAAATCATCTACCACGAATATCCTGGGTGATGATGGCGTATTTGTACTGGCAAATGGTGAGACTGCAACATTCACAGACCAGTTCAGACGAGGCAGTTACATAGCTGTAAGTGAGGATGTGGATACAGAGGTTTTTGAGCCATCGTGGACAATGTATGAAAATGGTGAGCCGGTTACCGCTGTAAATAGTGAAGGAACTACGGTTGATTTATCTTCTGTGACTGCAAACCTGACAAATCAATCCGGCAGTACAATAAAGGATGGAAGAAAGGAAAAATATAAAACAGGAGCAGAAGATGGTCATCAAATAAATAATGATGGCCTTGATATTACAAATGCAAGAAGTAGTGGAAAAACGATAGGATATCCTGGAACAAATTCTGTGGTGGATTCCTCAGCCTGGGCAAGGAAGAATGGCAATGTAAATACTTACGATGAAAATACGATTGTATTTAGATCATATAGTGATCCTGACAATTCTACGACATCCACAAGGTTAAAGGTCAAATACACAAATAAAGTAAAGACAGGAACAATTACTATTCAAAAGCAACAGGCTGCTGTATCAGATGATCTAAAAGGTACATATACTTTTAAAGTGAAATTCTTCAATGTGGCAGGTATGGGATTAGAGGGAACTACCCCAATCGAGAAAGAATATACTGTTACAAAGAATGCACAAGGAAAATTTGACCCAATAGTAATAGCTGGTATTCCGGCTGGAACACAGTATACCATATCAGAGATAAGCGCTTCTGATAATGCGGTGCTTGAAAGCGTAGATGTCTCAAGTGGCTATACGTTGGAAGAAAAATATCAACCAACTGACACATATAATGAGACTACTAAGCTTACTGAAGTGTCAGGTACTGTAAAGGCTGATGCTGCTGATAAGACAATATTTATCTTCACAAATAAATTGAAGCCGGTTATAAACATTGACCTTACTAAGAAATGGGACAAGGCTACAGGTGAGACAATACCTGCTTCAATAAACATACAGCTTCAAAGACGTGTAAAGGATAGTGATAACTGGGAAGCTGTGAAATATGCAACACCGGGGCAGACCGCAGCCGACTATATTACTTTGAAAAAAGATCCATATAATCCGGATAAGACTGAATGGACATTTTCATTTACCGGACTGGACAGATATGCAAATGATACTGATGGAAAAGTAGATAATACTAAGCCATATATGTATCGAATAGTAGAAGTGACAGTAGCTGATGGTTCTGTAAAGGTTATCGATAATAATGAATATCTGAATGACTTGTTTAAGGTTACATATACCGATGCTATATCGGCACCAAGTACAGAGGTTGGAAGTTCAATTACAAAGAATTACACGATAACCAATACATATAGTCCGCTGACCAACATCAAGATAACAAAGGTTGATGCTACGGATACAACTAAGAGGCTAAATGGTGTTGAATTTAAGCTTGAAAGATTGTTACCGGATAGTACATCATCAACAGGTGGGGATAGCTTTAAAGTAGATCCTAATTTTACTGCTATAACTGTTACTACAGGTGGGACAGATGGTAGTGTTGGAACAGCACAGGGAATAGCAGAGTTTAAAGACTTAAAAGATGGAACATATCGTCTGACAGAGACAAAAGCTGTACAAGGCTACAATTTATTAAAGGATCCAATAACCATTAAAATATTAAGGAACAACGTAACAACAGTAGATGGACAGTCATATGACTTCACCAAAGCAACAGATAAGAATACGATAGAGCTTCAAATCAGCAATCGTATCAAGTTCCTTCTACCAAAAACCGGTGGTTATGGAGCAATGTTATTCATATTATGCGGAATGGCGCTAGCAACGCTATGCTGCTTGATATTTTTCTTGATTAATCTTAGAAAGGAGGTACAATACTCCAGACATAAGAGACAAAGAAGAAACGCGATTGGCAAGTAACACCTGCCGGTCGCACGTAACACGACAACAATGAAAAAGATATAAGAGAGGAAAAAAGCATGAAAAAAATTAAAAAAATGTTGGCTGGTCTCCTTGGTGCAGCTATGGTGTTGACATCATTCGGCTCACCGGCTTGGGCAGCGGGAGCAGATAAGATGCCTACAATTGATACAAACAAGCAAGGTAGTCTTACAGTTTATAAGTATGAGTATAATTCGGCAGAAGGTGCTGCAACGTTGAATGAAGGAACAGGAGAAGCAACTGATTCGAGTAATGTTCCAAATGATGCGAAACCGTTAGCAGGAGTTGAGTTTACAATCTACAAGATTGCAGATATTACACAGACAACTGGTGGAAATGTAAAGCTTCAATATAACCCAATAGTTAATGGAATTGATAGTGATAATTTTAATAAAAATGTAACGGATTATTCTGCTGTATCAGCAGCTATTGATAGCGCAATAAATGCTGGAACTTTACAACCAGCTAAGCCAGCAGCAAAAACAGTGCTGGATAGTGATGAAAAGACTGCTTCAGTTACCTTTAGTGATCTTGACTTAGGTGTATATGCTGTAAAAGAGACAAATGCACCTTCACAGGTTGTTTCAAAAACTGCAAATTTCCTTGTATCTGTTCCAATGACAAACAAAGCTGGTGATGACTGGCTTTATGATATTAAAGCATATCCGAAGAATGCAACGGTATATGCTGGTATCAATCTTGTAAAGACAGGAACAACAATTAAAGCAAATGGAACAACAGAGAAAGCTAATCTGGCAGGTGTAACATTTGCTCTGCAATCAAGACCAACTGGTTCAGAGTCTTCAGTTGCTTGGACAGATGTGAAAACTTATACAACAGATAGTAATGGAAGTATTAACGTAACGGGTCTTGCTCCGAACGACTACAGATTTATTGAGACAGATTTAGGAGAAAATAACGGATATATCCTTAACGGAAAACCATATAAATTTACAGTAGATAATGATGGAAAAATTAAAGTGGGTTCTGCAGCGGCAACTGAAACTGCTATAATCACCGCAGACAACGAAAAGCCAGACCTCAAGAAAGAGGTAAAAAAAGGTGAAACATATGCAAATGCAGCAGATGCCTCAATCGGTGATATGGTAGAGTGGAAAGTGTCTGCATCTGTACCATCAAATGTAGACCAGTTAAAGAAATATTCAATCACTGATAAAATGTCAAATGCTCTTACATGGGTAGACGATAAAGCAGAGCTTAAATTGACTTATAAATCAAATAATGCAGAAGTACCTGGCTTTACTCTTACAGAGGGAGAAACAAATGATTATAAATTAACAAGTCCAACTAATGACCAAAAAGGTGGTTCATGGACAATCGAATTTACAGAGGCAGGAAAGAAGAAACTTAAGGATAATAATATTAGTTCAATTGAAGTAACTTTCAAAACAAAATTAAATGATAATGCGAAAATTGGCAAAGATGGTAACCTAAACGATGCGCAGCTTGATTACTCAAATGCAATTTATCCTTCAGTAGATCCAACTAATCCTAATGATGGTAAAACCCCTGGTGAGGATCATATCAAGGATCAGGCAATAGTATATTCATTTTCTATTGATGTAACAAAGGTAGATGGAAATAACACTGCAACAACGCTTGAAGGTGTACATTTTGATCTGTATAAATATTCTGGTTCAGATGAAAGTCCAAGTGAGTCTGATTTAAAAGGTTCTAATGGTAAGAAGATTAATACCACTGATTTGGTAACAGATGGTGCTGGTAAAATCACGGTAAATGGACTTGAAAATGGAAATTATTATCTTGTAGAGACAAAAGCCGCTGCAGGTGGTTATAACTTATTAAGAGCACCTGTAAAGCTTATTATTAAACAGACTTATACTGTTACAAAGAATACAACAGTTATTAAAGATGAAAATGGTAATGTGACAAGTACAACAACAGTGGTTAACGAAACATTCACAGGTGGAGATGCAGCTAACGCTGGTACCTACAGCGTAACAATCGAAAACCGCAAAGGCTTCACCCTTCCAAAAACAGGTGACATCGGAACTGCAATGTTCCTTATCATTGGTATCGGTGGAATGCTCGCTGCAGTATACATCATGCTCAGAGGAAGAAAGAGAGCCTAACCATTGGCAATAGCCATAGAGAGTTTAGATAAGAATTAACCGAATAAATGCTCTTACAAGAGCAAAGGGATGACTAACCTTCGTACATACAGACTTACCTGTCTGCGTGTGCGGAGGTTACCATTCTATTTTACATTTTTGAAGCGATATGCTAACATTTATTCAACCCCACAATCAGACAGCTATGCAGCTTATGCTGTTGTGGATTTGAATAAGTGCTATCAGAAGCCATAGGTATAGGAAACAAAGCTATAGGAATACAAGCAATGAAGAAACTGCGAATAATCTTTTGCGCCATCCTCTTTCTCACCGGAATGTCGATTGCGCTCTATCCATATATCAGTAACCGTATAAATGAAAA
>OFMB01001159.1_pt1 | contig 13036 bp, 16 predicted proteins | sample 1541111 | NCBI WGS metagenome assembly OFMB01 (sample SAMN04209241, study PRJEB22552) | human gut metagenome | biome: gut; material: feces | host: Homo sapiens | place: USA: Oklahoma
ACGACGTTTATCTCTGTGAACCTCTGAATATTGGTATATATAATTATCCATACTAATATTTAGAAGTTCACAGAGAACAATCTGAGAACTCTCAAGATACTTCATGATTACATGCTATAAAGGAAAATGACAATGAACAAAGAAATGTCTCTGTTCGAATTCAAAGACAAACAGATTAGAGTTTTGACAGATGAAAATGGCGATCCATGGTTTGTAGCTAAAGATGTTTGCGACATTTTAGAGATTTCGAATAGTCGCCAGGCTATGCAGTCTCTAGATGACGATGAGAAGGATGTATATAATGCATACACCCCTGGAGGAAGTCAAGATACGTATATCATTTCCGAATCTGGTCTGTATTCTATTGTTCTTCGTTCTAGAAAGCCAGAAGCAAAAGCGTTCAAACGATGGGTTACACATGAAGTTCTCCCATCTATTCGAAAGACTGGCAAGTATAGTCTGAATCAGAAGTTCGAGAGCAATGATGCTAAGACTGTGGCAATGATTCAAGCTTTTAAGGGCATCATTCAAGACGACTATCTTGAAAGCAAAGCTAGAATTGTCTTGGCAAGGCAGATGGGTGAACTTCCAGAATTTGAATCTGGTTCTAGACCACTGTATGTTCAAGATTATCTGAAGTCAAAGGGGCTGAAAAGCAAAGAGATAAAGTCTAAGTCCAGCAGTTTTGGTAAACGACTAAAAGCTCTGTACATTGCAGAACATGGTGAAAGTCCAAAGATTGCACCTCAAGAAATTTATGGTAGAATCATGGATGTGAATGCATACATTTGAACAAGAATAATATACAATATAATTTATCAGGTTGCGCCGTAATACCACCTTGCTTTAGCTATTGGGATATAAGGCGCCTCTGCCTTACATAACTACATACAAGCCTGCAAAGCATGGTATCATAGGAAACATGAACACTAAGACAGTAAAGCGGGCGTACCGGTTCCGCTTCTATCCAACGCCGGAACAGGAGAACATGCTTCGTCGTACACTGGGCTGCTGCCGCAAGGTGTACAACATGGCCTTGGACGCCCGCTCGACAGCGTGGGCACTCCGCCATGATAGCGTGTCCTACGAGGACACGAGTCGGATGCTCACCGACTGGAAGAAAACTAAGGAATACGCCTACCTGCGCGAAGTGTCCTCGGTCCCGTTGCAACAGTCGCTGCGACATTTGCAGGTGGCGTACAGGAACTTCTTCGCCAAGACGGGAGACTATCCGAGGTTCAAAGCGAAACACGAGGGTGGTTCCGCCACCTACACCGTCTCCGCGTTCGCATGGGATTGGGAGCATAGAGCGTTGACGTTGGCGAAGATGCGCGAACCGCTACATATACGTTGGTCGCGCACCCTGCCACGCAAAAGTCGACCATCCAGCGTGACTGTCAGTTTGGACGCGGCTGGACGTTGGCACGTCAGCATACTGGTCGAAGATGCTATCATCCAACCAGCCAAGAACGGGAACATGGTCGGCATCGACATGGGATTGGAACACTTCGCCATCCTCAGCAATGGCGAGAAAATCGACAATCCACGATACTTGAGAAAACACTTGAGGAAAATTGTGCTGGCGCAACGAAAACTCGCCCGGAAGAAGAAAGGAGGCAACAATTATCGCAAGGCTCGTTTGAAAGTGGCGAAGGCGTATGCGAAGGTCAAGGATTGTCGTACCGACTTCCTGCACAAGCTCTCGACCAGAATCATCCGTGAAAACCAAACGGTTGTCATCGAGGACTTGGCTGTCAAGAACATGAGCCGACGCTGCAAGCCGAAAACCGACCCGGACAATCCGGGACAGTATCTTCACAACGGGCAGAAGGCTAAAAGCGGTCTGAACAAAAGCATTCTGGACGCGGGTTGGAGACAATTCCGCACCATGCTCGAATACAAGGCCGAATGGTACGGACGCCAACTCACGGTCATCGACCAATGGTATCCCAGCAGCCAAATCTGCCACACGTGCGGATACAACAGTGGTAAGAAGACATTAGACGTCAGAACATGGGAATGCCCATACTGCCATACAATGCAAGACCGCGACATTAACGCCGCCAAAAACATCCTATCCGCCGGACTGGCGGTACGCGCCTGCGGGGACCCTCGTACCGCCGAAGCAACACTTCGGTAGGCGGGGAACAAGTTCCTTCAGGAAACCCTTGCCGCGAGACAAGGGAATCCCCCCGACTTCAGCCGTGGGGAGGAAGTCAAGGACAAGATCTTTAATCTGATGTTTGGAGATGAGAAGTGACTAAGAAAGCTAAGCCGCGTCTTCTAGCCTTTGATGGCAACTATGTCATCATGCGTTCTAACTATGCTTTCAGAGACTTGTCAATAGGCGATCAGCCATCTGGAGCGGTGTATGGATATGTCAAGACATTTCAAGATCTGCTTCAGTCATATCAGCCAGAAGTGCTATTGCCATTGTTTGACAATGGTCGATCTAGCTACAGGCTTGCAATAAGCGAGCATTACAAAGAGAATCGTGGCAAGAAGGATGACAAGCTAGTAAATCAGATTAGAGCTTGTCATGAGTTTGTAGAACTGACAGGCTTGAAACCATATATAGAGAAGAACACAGAGGCAGATGATCTTGCTGCAAAGACAGCTAAAGACTGTCATGAAGACTACTTTGTCATGCTGTATTCTAAAGACCATGACTGGCAACAACTTACTGGTGAAGATGTAGTGTTTATGCGTCCAAAGGGACGAGGTGATGGCATAGACATCGTATCTTATGACAAAGCTAAAGAAGACATAGACTTTCCACCAGAGCGCTGGCCTGAGATAGCTGCTATCATGGGCGATCCAGGTGACAGTGTCTATGGTCTTAAAGGATGGGGATGGCAGAGGTCTAAGAAAGCTATCAACAAGTACGGAGACTTGTGGAATGCAGTCGCTAAAGACCCTGTACTTTCTCAGCATTCTTTGCAGATACTGAACAACTACAAGATGACCGTTCTTGACGGTTCAGTTCCAAAGACAGATGTTCCAGTAGAAGCAGATCATGTCAACAATCTAAGACTGAACAAAGACAATGACAAGCTGATAGAGTTTCTTGACAAATGGCAGATGAAGTCGTTCATAAGGCAGATTGAAGATGGAAGTTTCTGGCAAAGACCCATCTGAGCAGCTTACACTTCTTACATACAAGAACTGGAAGGCTTCTCAGTGGTACGACTGGCATGGCAATGAGATATGGTGTGACATTTGTGGCAAGATATTTGAGTCGCAAGGTGCACTTAACTTTCATAAGTCTTCTGTACATTTCAACAATCGTGCAATGGCAAATAGCAAAAGCCAGTGGGATTATGGACAGTTAGACTTGCAGAATGGAGTCAATGCACTATGGAATGACTTCATGCATGAACATGACTTGCCAAAGACGTGCTTTCTGTATGGTGACCAGCATATAGGCTATAGCAAGTATCACGACAAGTCTAAATGGTTCATGCCATTCTACTATGAGCACAAGCTGAAAGATACCGTGACAGGTCAGGTATTAGATGCAATCTGCTTCAATGACAATTGGCTAAGACTAGATCCAGATGCAAAACTAGCAACTCTTGCACATACTGCAGCGCACATCGAGAATTGGCGTGCTGGCGTATGGGATGTGACATTCAACAAGAAGAAGCATCATACTAAGATGTTTCGAAATACAGCTATCACTTACGACTTGAGAGTCTTCAATGTTCCTGAGAAGGGCTTTGCAATGACAGTGCTGACAGACAAGTTCAAGAAGAAGCACAGATATGCTGTCAAGATGGTGAATCGATATCATCGTATGGAAGAGATGCATGGCAACAGGTACATGAAATGCAATGTAGAAGACATCAAGTAGACTTCTATTTTACATTTGAACAGGAATAGTATATAATATACTTATGGTTAAAGATAATGGACTTGAATCTACAGAAGGCTATACGATAAACAAAAGTACTGGTCTTCTAGTATTCGATGCATTTAAGTGGGTTCAGCAATTCTATGAGACTGAGAATGTGTCTTGTTTGAGCACATTGTTGACTACGGCATTCAATAGCAGGCTTCTAATTCAAGTTGCAGACTATGGCATGCCGAATGGATATAGAGATGTCAGCAACTTTTTGACATTCGTGAAGAATATGGGGTTTACAGCTAAGCCAATCTATCCATTCTCTAAAGCATTCTCTCCGTGGCAGAATTCGATAGTCTTGAGTCTTGTAAGTTGGGAGCCAGGAGTCAATGTAGACCCATTTGGAAACTGGTGTGACTGGGCTAAGAACTCTAAGGGCAAAGACAGGCCTGAAAGAGTAGACAGGGAGTATTGGGCTGCATATAAGTATGATTGCTATGATTGGATAGACGAACATCCTGAATGGGATGGCTGGTCGACAGATGGACTTCCAGAAGGAAAGAAGTGGCGAGAAGTAAGAGACACTAAAGGACTGTACCAGTTTGAAGAAGGGCGAAAGCTAGAATATCAAGAACTGTCAGGCTTTTGGTATGGAGACAAGCTTGTAGATCAGAATGTGACATTCATAACTGAAGCTCCAGAAACTATGCCAAGCTCTGTTGAGAAGAAGGTGACTAGAAGACGTGGCAAGAAGAGGAAAAGGGAGAACTAAAGTGACTGAAGCTGTTGACTGGCAAAGCATGGATCCGAACGACTTGGTCGGTCATAGATTCATAGCTAAGACTGACGACGACGAAGTTCTTGATGGCTGGCTTAGAAAAGCTAAGATACATGAAGGCAGGCCATTGCATGAAGGCGATTTTCTGTACAGTCTCAGGACTAACGTCAGAGTTTTGAAAATCTGTTTCGATACGATAGAAGACGCATTGCAAGATTCTATGCCAACAGTAAAATATAGAGCAGAACTGAAAGCTCCGTTTACATCGATAATAGTTCTGAAGGAGACAAGATGCGGTTTTTAGTCATAGATACAGAGACTACAGGTCTTGATGTAAGCAATGACGACATCGTAGAGTTCTATGGACTTGCAATAGGCGAAGACAAAGCAGATTCTTTGCATCTGTACATCAAGTCAAATAGAGACAGTACAGAACAAGCTCTTGGAAAGCACGGTCTTACTAAAGAGAGGCTGAATGAACTTTCTACTGAAGGCCAAAAAGACAGTCTAATAAGAATTGCAAACTTTATGACTGCTCACAATGACAGTCTTCTTGTCGGACAGAATCTAGCTTTTGATCTGTCAATGATCAAGAGCAATTTCCGCAGACATCAAGCTACTTATGATGATGCGAAGCTAGTAGAAGTCTTTGACTGCTTTGATACGATGTATGCAGACAAGATGCTCAAGCTAAACAAACGAGGCAAGCATGACTTGCATACACTTGCAGATGAATATGATACTAAGATAAAGCCAGACCATTCTGCAAAGAACGATGTCTTTGCAACATGGCAGATAGCTATGATTCAGATCGCTAAAATGAATCAGAATGCTGGAAGAGCCTTGACTATGAAAGAACTGAATGACAATGTCAAGAAGTTTGCATTGGAAGACCAAGAAAGTCTTAATAGATGGCTTGCATCTACAGATCAGCAGACAAGACCTGTAGGCTGGCCATACTATGGTAGTTGTAATTTTACAAGCTAGAAAAAGTGTTATATAATATATATTAGGAATTATGAATGATTCTTATGAATGAAGCTCATCTCATTCATTGACAGTATCAGTTAGGCAATTCACTGATGCTGTTCATGGGGCGTTAGCTTATGTGGTAGAAGCACCATTCTTATAAAATGGAGATACTTGGTTCAAATCCAAGACGCCCTACTAGAAAGCTTGATTGCTGCTCTTTTGTTTGCAGGTTCCTTTCATCTTTGGCAATCAAGCTTTCGAATGCCTCTATAGCTCATCGGTTAGAGCAATGCTCTTGTAAAGCATAGAGATCAGTTCGATTCTGATTAGAGGCTCGAAGAAGACAGACTTTAGTACAAAGTTTTGCTCACTTTGACTTTGTGCTGAATCATTTCCTTCCTTATTGCATAATAGCTGTTTGTCTTCTTCATTTGCCTCTGTAGTTCAGTAGATAGAACAGTGGACTTATGGCAAAATATGATAAAATTTAAGTTATGCCCTAGCGACCGATGGATCGGCCAAAAGACTTCTAATCTTTCGCTTGACCATGAAAATCAAGTTTGTGTGTGTGGGTTCGAATCCCATCTAGGGCACTACAAACTAAGACTAGTGACTTGTTAGAGAGGATGGTATTCTCTTTTAGTTTTGCATTGTCTTGAAAGTTTGTATAAGAGCTTTTTATCGATTGCAGGAAAGTTCTTAATGGCAAGGTTTGCTAGTCAGTCTTGTCCTATCTAAAATGTCTTTGAGGATGCGCATTAGACATATACTGCAATCATATTTGCCCCGGTAGCTCAGAGGAAGAGCAGGTGCCTTTTAAGCACTGGGTCCGGATATCGTAATTCCGTCGGGGCACTAGCAACGGCATATCTTGTCTGTAGTATTTAGATGCAGCTGGCTGCAGTATGGTTAGACTCCATACCGTTGCTCCTTCATTCGTTATGTCTGGAGGGAATTCAGATGAATGCATTTTACATTTGATTCTGAATAGTATATAATAATATATAAGCCATAGATAAGCACAGATATAGAAAGGCACAATAATGGCTGGAAAATATGACAACTTCTTCAAAGACTATGAGAATCAAGTGAAGAGCTCTGCCTTTACTGGGTATGCTGACAAGCAGATGAATTGGATTTCGACGTCGAAAAACTCGCCGATGGTGTATGTGCAGCTTCTTCAAGATGAACTGCTTCCAGTTCCATTCCATTCTTATGTAGAACTTCCAAATGGCAAGCATGCACGTTTTGCTTGCAGGAAGTTCATTCATGAAGAATGCAAGATTTGCGACAATCTTGATCATCTGAACAAAGAGGCTGGAGCACGAACTTCATACATTGCAAATGCAATCGAATTTCAGACAGTCGGTCCACGACAGTTTGTGCCAGTCATGATTGACTACAAGGTATCGAAAGATACTGGTGAGGAAGTCTTGAAGGAGTTCCCAAATCTGAATGTCATCAAAGACAATGATGCATATACTTTCCAGAAATTGCCAAAGATTGGCGTTCTGACTGGTAAGCGAGCTATCAATGATGCTTTGCCGCTTATCATGACTCAGTTTGGTCAGATTCAGGGAGAGATTATTTGCATTTCTCGTTCTGGTCAAGGGCTTGAGACTAAGTATACAGCAATGCGTATTGATGATTCTAGTCTGAATCTTGATTCTGAGCCAGTCAAAGCTGCTATCAAGCTGTCTAAGAACATCGAAGACTATATCGATGACTACATCTCAGAAGACAAAGTCAAGTCTGCATTCCCAGGCTTCTTTAACGATGCTAAGACTTCTGAACAGTCTAGCAATGATAGCGAAGCTAAGAATGACAGTGCTGCATCTGAAAATGCTAATACTTCAACAGACACGGATAGCATGTCTGACAAGGAAATGGAAGACCTGATTGCTAAGATGTACAATGGTTCTAGCAACTGAATAGAATCGTGGTCTAAGTTTCAGATGAATTAGATAGGGAAGAGGGTGTCATATTGAATATGGCACCCTTCATTTTTCTGGAGAACAAGATGGCGACAGCATTAGATAAGTTCATAGCAGGAATGCAGACTAAGTATGGTTCGAATTCGGCAATGAAGCCGACAGAGATGCCAGACAAGGGGATAGTATCTACAGGCTCTCTAGCGATAGATTACATGGTGTCATCAGAACGAGGCTTTGGAGTTCCACGAGACATAGTATGGGAGATCGGTGGAGCTCCTGGCTGTGGTAAGTCTACATTGTCAATGAATGTAGTCAACAATATCTTGAATTACGAGTTTGAACGAGCAAAGAAGAAAGTCAGGCTTGAAAAGGCTGTCAGAAATGGTGATGCTCAGAAAGAAAGTCTAGACTGGTTCAGCAAGTTCTTTGACAATCAGTCATATGATTTGCACGTGTTTGCAGAACCAGAACTGAACAAGCTAATAGATGAGTACGATCTTGATGACAAGGATATCGATCATGCTATCAAAGATGTGATGCGAAATGCATTGTACTGCGACATTGAAGGACGATTCGATCGGCATTGGGCAGCGAACTTCATAGATGACAGATGGCTTGAAAGCAAGTTTGCTATCATGAGGCCAAATACTATCGAAAATGCTACTACTATGTATGTAGAAGCACTTCGGACTGGAATGTTTGGTGTAGCAGTGATCGATTCTATTGGTGGAGCACCTACAGAACGAACATTCTGGAAAGACGCAGAGTCTGGAAATGTCGGCGGCAATGCTCTTGGTGTCACAAGATTTGCAGGCTTTGCTCAGAACATGTCTTCAAAATTCACATGTTTGACAATAGGAATACAGCAAGTCAGAGAAGATCTTTCTGGCTACCATCAATATCTTGTGCCTGGTGGCGTTGCATGGAAGCACGCTTGTTCTCTTCGCATGGAACTGAAGCGAAAGAACAAAGAGGTCGTATACGATCTCGAGCCTGGAACAGTTGATCAGTACATTCAAGTAGGATACGGTCTGACTGCTAGACTTCATAAGAACAGTGTAGGCTTGTCAGGACGAGAAGCTCATACGTGGTTCTATACGTTCCCATCAAAGTATGGCGAACCGGGGTTTGACAAGATTCAAGACGTCATAAGGCTCGCTACACTTTCTGGTGTCATCATAAAAGGCGCTTCTGGCGTATATCAGTCAGATCTGTTTCCGAATGGCCGAATTCGTGGTTATGACAAAATGGCTGGCTATATCAAAGACAATGAAGATGTCTACAAGAAAGTCGAAGCAGATATGAAGACTAAGCTTATGCATGGTGACATCAAAGACTTTGTTTCGAATTTTGAAGATGAAGGGAATATTGACCCTGAGACTGGAGAACTGAAAGCTTGAAAGCTGACTGGCAGAAGCATGAGCGGCAGGTCAACAAAGAACTGTCAGTAGATTCTACTCTTGCATCTGGAAGATTCTGGGGTGACAAAGGAGATGGCGCTACTTATGAGCATCCAGATGATGACAGTCGTTTTCAGCTTCAAGTAGATGAGAAGTGCACTACTCATAAGACGTATACTGTAGATGTACAATACATGAATGATTGCGTCAGAAGAGCTGCGTTGGAGGGTAAGACGTTCTTGCTTCCAATCAGATATCAGCTTGGAGAAGACGATTCAGATGTCTTTGACTACGTAGTCTTAAGACTTGCAGATTTCAAGTTCATGTTGGGGTTTGATCAGTTGAAGACTGCTAAAGAAAAAGTCGCAGATGCTAGCAAAAAGCTGTCAGACATGAAAATGACTATGTCACCATTGTTTGACAAGCTTGATGCCATGACAGAATCGGACAATCTTACGACTAAGCAGAAGCTGCTCATTTGGACTGCTGTAGACGCATTCAATGAACTAATGAGAACGAAGTAGACAATGGCTAGCAATGCTCTTTCTCTTGTTTCTGGACTAGCTCAGAGCAAGAGTCTTTCAGACAACAGTGTCTGCCCAATATGCGACTTGCCAGCACTGACTAGACGAGATATAGAAGAAGCTATGGCTTGTGGTGTTTCAGATAGAGTTCTGAAGCACATGCTAAGAGAGAAGCTAGACTATGAGATTCCGTCTGCAGTAATAGCTCAGCATATCGAACATCTTCCTGCTAGATACTATACATATCATCAGATCATATCTGAAAAAGCCAAGGAAGCTGGAGTTTCGATAGACGATCCAGATCAAGACAAGCTTACGCCATTGGCGTATCTGAACAATGTCTTGCACGATGCTCAAAGAACTCTTGTAGCTAATCCTGGCACTACCAATCAGATGGTAGGCATTAACGTTGCAAAGACATTGCTAGACATTCAGCAAAATCAAGAGTCTCAGCAAGATGCAATGCAATGGGTTCTCAAATTCAAGCAGCTTGTCAATGCAATCAAGTTAGTCTGCAACCAAGATCAGATTGCTAAGATTCTAGAGATGGTGGACAAGCAGAATGAATAAAGATGACGAGCTTCCAGTAGCGCATAAAGAAGCAGAGGCTCTCAAAGCTTTTGAAGATGCTAGGGAAGCTGGACAACTGCTGCCATGTCAATTGCTTCCACCATCGTATTTCATGATACCTGTAAAGATATGGGTGCCAGTGTCTGATGTCAATTCTCTATATGCAGTGGCAGATGCTTGCGCAGCTTGTCCATTGAGAGGGCAATGCGAAACGCTTGGGCAAGATGAGGGGTATGGAATATGGGGCGGAGTTGGTAGAGACAAATGGGCTTTTAGACGTCGCATATATGAAGGTGACTGGCCATACGACTGATTTTACATTTTAATACGAATGGTATATAATATAACTATGGAAAACATAATAAATGCAATGAAAATGACAAACGATTTTGATAATGCACTGAAAGCACAAGAACAGCTTCAGCTCGCATATGGAATCAATTGTCATGCCAAAGGAAAAGAACGAAATGAAGTCTTGAAGGACTATATTTTCTGTGCTACAGACGAGCTTCATGAGGCTTTGCGATCTTTTGCTTGGCGTTCTTGGTCTACCAAAGAAGACTACAATTCTGATCGTGTAAAAGAAGAGCTTAGAGACGTGTTCCAGTTTTTCTTGAACATGATGCTTATAACAGACATGACTCCAGAAGAACTGTTCAAGCTTGTCAAAGAGAAGCAGCAGATCAATTGGAATCGCATAAAGAACGACTATGGCGAACGAGTCGAAAATCAGGAAGATGAGCAATGACAGAGCTTCAAGAATTTGAATGCAAGTTCTGTCATAGGATATGCAGCAATAAAGCAGGTCTTACAAGACATCTGAACAGACAGCATTCTGAAGACATCAAAGCTGAAGACAAAGATGTCGAAAAAGCTTTGGGCATATCACATGAATCGTTGCGATATGAATATCTTTCTGACAAAGATGCAAACTATGTCTATCAAGAGTATCCTGAAATGCGGAACAAGAATTGGTGTCCAACTTGTGATGGCAAGAATGAGAATTGCGATCACGAGCTTCAGAGGAATCTAGCTAAGCATTATGCTAATGCTGGCATTGGTATGACATACATGCGAATTGGATGGAAAGACTTCTATGGCAATGAAGATGTCAGGAAGTTCTGCTATCGATTTATGTCGAATGTCAAGTCATTCAAAGAGAATGATATGGCTATGTGCTTGCTTGGTTCGAATGGCATTGGCAAGACGACATCTGTATCGTTGTTGTTCAAAGACTTGGTGTTGATGGGGTACAAGCCATATTTCACTACATATCAGAAGCTAGTGACTATGCTTGGAGACTCGTTCTACAATTCAGAAGTCAAAGAACGATATGCAGACAAGATTCTTCGCTCACCATTCTTAGCAATAGATGACATTGGCAAGTCTATGAGCAATAGACTGACTCAAACAGCATTAGACAATGTATTGAGAGAACGAGTTCAAGCATCTAGACCGACATTCATAACGTCGAACATGAATACTGCTGAGATATTCAGAGAATATGGACGATCTTCATTCTCATTGATAGTTGAGACGTCAGTCATATTCGAATTGCAAGAGCAGCAAGACGTCAGGAGCAAGATAAAGAATGAGAAGTATGAACTAGCAAAAGCTGGAATCATCAAGCCAATTGTCTGACTAGAAAGAAAAGATCTGAATTGCCAAGTGTAGATCTAGAAAATGAAGCTGTAGCTCTTCTTACAAATCGTGATACATTAGCTAAAATGTGGAGTCTTGGACTTAGAGCAGTCCATTTTGACAGGCTTGACACTAAAGCTGCATTCGAATTTGCAACAAAGTATTGGAGAGACTCGAGTTTTGAGACAGCGCCAACTAAGAAAGCTTTGCAAGACAATGTAGACAGTATTGTCATCAAAGATCCAGAAGAATCTCCAGTATATGTCGTCAATGAACTGAAGAGAAAGTATGCTGCTAGACTTGCAACTAAGGCAATACTTGAAGCAGGAGAGACAATAAGGTCTGATCCACAAGATACCATATCTAAGCTTTCAGATGCCCTGTGGGGAATTAGAGTCAAGACTAAAGAACGCAAGAACAGCACAGATCTTATTTCAGACGTTCAAGTCAGAAGACAGAAATATGAAGCTAGAGCTAAGCGAGCAGAAGCTGGTATTCTTGGCGAATCGTTGGGATTCGATGAGATAGATGAAATGACTTCTGGAATACGACCAGGAGAGCTTGTAGTTCTTGCAGCAGGACAGAAAGTCGGCAAGACTTGGTATTCTCTTCAGATTGCTAAAAGAGCTATAGAACAGCATCATTCGTGTCTGTATTTCACACTTGAGATGAATACAGACGAGATGGCAGACAGATTTGAAGCTTTGCTTTCAGAAGTGTCATATAACAGACTTGACAAAGGGCGACTTACAGTCAAAGAAGCAAAAGCTCTGTACGATGCTCAGGAGAATGAGAAGAATCTGGGAAAGATACAGTTCATAAAGCCACAGTTTGGAGACAGAACTGTAGAGAACATGATTCGAATAGCCAAAGACTTCGAACCAGACATTATGATAATCGATCAGCTGTCATTCATGGAATCGAACAGAGGCGTGTCTAGGTCTGAACAGGCAGCGTCAGTAGTCTTGGAACTCAAATCAGCTATCAGTCAAGATGAAGACTGGATGGTACCGACAGTATTGTTAGCTCAGTTCAATCGTGGTGGAGCAAATGCTGGTGAGAATGTAGAAGCTACTAGTCTAGGATTGACGAGTGAGCTCGAACGCACTGCTGACAGTGTGATTGCATTATCTCAATCTAAAGAACAGAGAGCTTCAAATGCAATCATATTGCAGATTTTGAATGCTAGACGATATGACTTGGGGAAGTTTTTGCTAAAACGAGAACTGTATGAGAAGACTAAGTTCACATTCATCAAAACAATGAATGAGAATGAAGTAGATTCCGAAGAATCTTCTCAAAATTAGTATTCTTTCAATTTTACATTTGATCTAGAATAGTATATAATATTATATAATATTATATATTATTAT
>OFMB01001193.1_pt1 | contig 12751 bp, 9 predicted proteins | sample 1541111 | NCBI WGS metagenome assembly OFMB01 (sample SAMN04209241, study PRJEB22552) | human gut metagenome | biome: gut; material: feces | host: Homo sapiens | place: USA: Oklahoma
GCCCCACACCTGGAACGCCGCCGACGGCACCGACGGCGGCAACGATTACTTCCGCGGGATTTGCACCTATACCAAGGAATTCGCCGCCCCCGCACACGCCGACGATGAGGAAGTCTGGCTGGAATTTGAGGGTGCTGCCATGACGGCAGTCGTCACCTTGAACGACCAAGAGCTGACCCGCCACGCGGGCGGCTATTCCACCTTCCGCGTCAATCTGACCCCCGCACTGGCTGCGCAGAACACGCTGACCGTGACCGTGGACAACAGCGCCAACCGCACGGTCTACCCGCAGAAAGCGGACTTTACCTTCTATGGCGGCATCTACCGCGATGTACATATCCTTATTGTACCGCACAGTCACTTTGCGCTGGGTAACCACGGCGCGCCCGCCCTGCGCGTGACGCCGGAGGTGTCTGACGACCTGCACAGTGCCGCTGTCACGGTGGAAGCCGCCTGTGAAAATACGCCCGACGGCACCGAGGTTCTGTTTGCCATCGAGGGTGTCGGGGAACAGACCGCCGCCGTGCAGGGCGGCAAGGCTGTGACCGTGTTCCACATTGAAAATGTGCATTTGTGGGACGGCGTGACGGACCCGTATCTGTACAGCATCGCCGCTTCTCTGCCCGGCGGTGACGCCGTGGCGGTACACTTCGGCTGCCGCAAAATCGCGTTCAAGCCGGACACAGGCTTCTGGCTCAACGGCAGAAATGTCCGCCTTGTGGGCGCGGCGCGGCATCAGGATCGCGCAGGACTCGGCAATGCGCTGACCGCCGCTGAGCATGAGGAAGATATGCAGATTTTGCGGGATATGGGCGCCAACACCGTGCGCCTTGCCCACTACCAGCACGCGCAGTATTTCTACGATCTATGCGATAAGTACGGTCTTGTCGCGTGGGCAGAGATCCCCTACATCACCGAGCATTTGCCCGAAGCCAACGCCAACGCGCTGAGCCAAATGGAAGAACTGGTGCTGCAAAACTACAACCATCCGTCCATTATCTGCTGGGGCTTATCCAATGAGATTACCGTCACCACCGGCGTGAATGACGATATGGTCGCTACCCACCACGCCCTCAACGACCTCTGCCATCGCCTGGACGCCACCCGCCCCACCACAATGGCGCACGCTTTTATGTTGGACCCCAACGACCCGTTTGTGCAGTTGCCCGATATTTGCAGTTATAATCTCTACTACGGCTGGTACTTGGGTGAACTGCAGCAGAACGATGAATTTTTTGACACGTTCCACAAAAATCACCCCGACCGCGTCATCGGTCTGTCGGAGTTCGGCGCGGACGCAAACCCCGCCTACCAGAGCACCCGCCCGGAGCGCGGCGACTGGTCGGAAAGCTACCAAGCCGTCTACCACGAGCATATGCTCAAAATGTGGTCGGAGCGCCCCTACATCTGGGCAATGCACGTCTGGAACGGCTTCGACTTCGGCGCGGACGGACGCGGTGAGGGCGGCAAGCCCGGTCAGAACCAGAAGGGGCTTGTGACCTTCGACCGCAAGACGAAGAAGGACGCCTACTTTATCTATAAGGCATATTTGAGCAGCGACCCGTTTGTGCATCTCTGCGGACGCCGCTACGTCCACCGCACCGAGAGCCAGACCGAAATCAAGGTCTACTCCAACCAGCCCCGCGTCACGCTGCTTGTGGACGGCAAAGAGTTTGCCGCGCAGGACGGCGACAAGATTTTCAAGTTTACGGTGCCTATCTCCGGCACGCACGAAATCAAGGCCGTGGCGGGCGGCTGCACCGACTGCATGACGATCACGAAGGCAGACAAACCCGACCCGGCCTACCGCGCCGAGGGACAAGTCGAAAACTGGTTCGATAAGCCGGAAGAGCTTATGAAAGAGGGCTATTACTCCATTATGGATTCAATGGAGACTCTGCAGAAATCTCCTGCTGCCAACAAGCTTCTTTCTTCCCTTATGGTTAAGGCATCCAACGCCTATGGGGATGTTGCAAAAAATGTAAAAATGCCGCCGGAGATGGAAAGTCAGATAGCACGCACACCTTTGCGCTCCATTCTGAAGCAGGTCGCAAAGTCCATCACCCCCGCAGATGTGCAACAGTTGAATGCGGCACTCAATAAAATCAAAAAAGAGAGCTGATCCATGCGTGAAGTCGAACTTTCTCTAAATGGCACCCTGCGTGAGATCTTCTCTTTTTGGGAAGGCCGTGGCGCGTTTGATCGGTTTCTGCCCAGTATGTGTGTTATGGCAGAATCGCAGCGTTACCGCCCCCTTTGGGCATAGACTTAGTGATGAGCTTTCTGAAATCATTTTAGATTATCTCCATTTTGGCCACCATTTGACCACTACTGTGCAGTGGTGCTGCAAAATATCGGAAAAGCCCGTTGTGACAACCAACAATGGGCTTTTTCTTGTTTTGGAGGCCACTGTGCAAAACCAACATAATTTACGTTCCAACGCCAGTCTATACCGTCCTGTCGTAGTTCTCCGACGCCAGGTGCCGGAGATTCGAATCCCTTCGGGCGCACTTAAAAAGAGGCTGTTGCACAAGGAAAAAATCCAAGTGCAGCAGCCTCCTGTGTTGATGAAGGAGAAACGAAGGGAATATCCGGTTACAGGTTCAGTTCAAACTGTTCCACGGTAATGGTTGCCTGACCGTCTGCAGCAAAGGTGATGCCATCGGCGGATTGCGGGGTGTAGATCCACGCTGTCATCGTCTGCTCGCCATCGTTGACAAAAACCTCCACGCTGTTTTTATCCAGCAGGATACGGAGCTTGAGAGCGCCGTTTTGGCTGCGCACCTTGCAGCTGCGGGTATGCACAATATCGGCGTGGGAACCGGCACAGCTGCGATCCAGCGTCAACAGCGAGGTGTAGGGGTCATAGGTCAGGCGGGTGTGATACGCTGCATCGGCTGCCAGCTTAACGGTAAAGCTGCGGTATTCGCCCGCTGCCACGGTGACGGTCAGGTCGGCAATGCGCCCGCCGATGCCAGCCAGCGCCGTTTCACTCTGTACAGTCACATCTTCGTGCAGAGTGCGCTTACCGTGGGCGGCATCCAGCTCCCGAACCGGGGTCTGCACAATGTGTCCGTCCTTCAGATGCAGCTCGCGCGGGCAGATGGTCTGCCCGAACCACTTGCATCCCTGCGGCTTATCCTCGGTGTCAGACCAGGTTTGCAGCCACGCCGTCATCAGGCGGCGCCCATCGGGTGCCTGTGTGGTTTGGGTGGCGTAAAAGTCGATGCCGCCGTCCACCAGCTGCACCTTTTCGCGGGTAAAGGTATGGGTTTTCTCATCATAACTGCCGACAAATGCGATCACATTGTGTCCGTTGTGGAACTCACCGGACGGACGCATTTCCATCGGTCCGACCATCAGTACATGCTTGCCGTCCAGCGGGAAGAAGTCCGGGCACTCCCACATTTTGCCGTACATGTTGTTGTTGCGCGCCAGCACGGTAACAAAATGCCAGTCGAAACCGTCCTTGCTTTGGAACAGTACGGCTGCACCGCTGCCGTCCTCGGTCAGGGCAACGGTCACGGCAGAGTAGGTACCGTCAGCTTCGCGCCAGATCTTCGGGTCACGGAAGTCGAATTTGCTGTATCCTTCAGGCAAATCTTTCTGGGTCAGCACCGGGTTGCAGGCAGGTTTTTCGTAATCCAATCCATCGCCCACAGCAACGCTCTGGGTCTGAATATCCCGCATTTCACCATTCGGCTGTTTTTCAGAAACCACGCTGGTGTACATTAAGAGCTGACGGCCGTCGTCCATTTCGGTGGCCGAGCCGGAGAAGCAGCCGGGGCCGTTGTCAGACGGAGAATCCGGAGCAATGGCGCAGGGCAGATACTCCCAATGCAGCAAGTCTGTGCTGACCGCGTGTCCCCAGTGCATCGGACCCCAGTGTGTTGCGTAGGGGTTATACTGGTAAAACAGGTGGTATTTCCCATGATAGAAGGAAAAGCCGTTCGGGTCATTCATCCAGCCTACATAAGGGGTCAAGTGGTAGGCAGGGCGCTCTGCCGCAGAAATGGCAGCGCTGTGCTCTTCCTCGTAATCGCGTGCTTTCTGCAAAATTGTATTGCTCATGGATTCCTCCTGGTGAAACTTATTGCTTTGCGTAATAGGCGTCAAGATACTTCTGCATAATCGCCAGATAGTCAGACAATCCGTAGGCTTCCAGTTTGTCGAGGTACTCATTCCACTCAGCATCGGTAGTACCGTTCATGATCCAGTTTGCCTTCTGGGTGTTCATGTAGGTTTGGAGATCTGCCTGAAGGTTGGAAACCTGCTCGGTGTCCTCGTTGCTCATAAAAACATTGGGGTAAACATACTTTTTGTTCATATCCGGGGTGTAAATATCCTTGATCCAGTCCAAACGGTACTGTGCATCGTCCGGGCAGGTGACATAAACGCCGTAGTAATCATCCAGAACCGCCAGAGGACCGCCGACGCACTGTGCTTCGCGGACTTCAACGGGGGACGCATCGCCGAGGGGGGCGTGCTTCAGCATCGGCTCGCCCTTATCGTTGGTGGACATTTCAAAGATATTGAAACCGGTTTCATCGCCGTAGGTACCCCAGTTGTTCTGGGGAGACTGCAGGGGTGCATACATCTGGTCGAGCCAGGCACAAACCAGCGCGGGGTTCGATGCCTTGGCGGTGACAACACACTTGCCGCGCCCAAAGCCACTGGTGAAGGAACCGTTCTGCGGGGTGATATTGCGGGTATCGGCAGTCAGTGCGGGCAGGGGTTCCCAATCGGTCAGGTTGTCGATGTTGGCAACATCCCAGCTAAAGCAGACGCCGTAACGACCAGCCTTGCCTTTAGAAACATAGGTGGACCATTCCTGCGTAAAGCATTCGGGGTCAATGAGGTTTTCAGAATACAGCTTGTGCAGCCAGTCAAGACCTTCACGGTAGCCCTGCTGAGTGGCCGCGCAGATAACCTTCAGGTCATCCGTGACGGCAATGTGGCGATCCTTATCGGCATCACCATAGCCCTCACCAAAGCCGTTGATCAGGATACTGGGGTCCTGGTCACCGTTGTTGACAATGCAGGACATCGGGATGATATCGCCCTCAATGCCAAACTCACTCTTAATGGCATCTGCGTTGTCGCGGAAAGCGATCAGTACCTGCTCAAATTCATCCACCGTCGTCGGCATCTCCAGACCCAGGAAATCCAGCCACTTCTTGTTGATGAAGCTCATATTTCCCACCGTTTGGATCGCCGTCTTTTCAGCGCCCAACTGCTCGATCCACGGCAGCGCCCAGATATGTCCCTCGGAATCTGTACACATGGTACGGTACTCCGGGTACATCTCAAAAACCTTCTTGAGGTTGGGCATATTGTTGTCGATGTAGTCCTCCAGATTGACAATAACGCCCTGATCTGCGTAGCGCAGCAGGTCACTGTCGCTGAAATCTGCCGTAAAGACAAAATCCGTCAGAGTGCTGGGGTTGGACATATTCAGGGTGATTTTATCGCTCCACTGGTCAGCCTGAATAGCCGTCCAGTCGATATGTACATTGGTGGCTTCCTCAAGACGTTTGAAAATGGTACGGTTGTTCGGATCGGATTCACTGCCGACCGGATAGCTTGTCATACCGGTAAAGGTTACCTGCTCCGCCAGAGGAAACGAAACGGTACCGGTAACATCTACATTGGCACCCGAATCTTTTCCGCCTCCGGCACCGCCGCCGCAGGCGGCCAGCATCATAACAGCGCTCGCCAAGGCGCCCATTTTGAGGAAATTGCAGCGTGAAATCAATTTTTTCATTGCGTTTTTCTCCTTTTTTAATATTGCGGCCGGGAAATCCCGGTCGAGTTTTCCTAACAATCAGCCCTTGACGGAGCCTGCCATAATGCCTGCATCAAAATACTTTTGGAAGAAGGGATACATGACCAGCAGCGGCAGGCTGGAAATGATAATGGTTGCATACTTGAGCAACTCGGCCATTTTTGCGCGTTCAGCCGTGCTTTGAATATCGGCAATCATACCGGATTCGGGCTGGCTTTGGATCAGGATAGAGCGCAGCACCAACTGCAGGGGCTGTTTGGAGGCACTGTTCAGGTAGATCATCGCGTCAAAATAGCTGTTCCACATAGCGACAAACTGCCAAAGAGCAAGCACCGCCACTACCGGCATACAAACCGGCAGCAAGATATTAAAGAAGTAGCGCATTTCGCTGGCACCATCCACATCGGCTGCCTCACGAAGCTCACGCGGGATCCCCTGATAGTAGGTACGGGCAATGATCATATTCCAGACGCTGAATGCACCCGGCAGGATAACCGCCCACATGGAATCCAGCAGACCGATATTGTTGATGAGCAGGTAGGTAGGGATCAGACCGCCGTTGAAGAACATCGTGATAACGAATAAGGTGTTGAAAAATTTCTTTCCCTTGAAGTCAGGCAGCGACATCGGATAGGCTGCCAGCATCGTTACGGCAACGGAAATGACGGTAAATATAACCGAATAAAGAACAGCGTTTTTGAAGCCGACCCATATCTGTTTGTCCGAGATGACGCGCTCATAGGCATCCAGGCTCCATTTGCTGAAGTCAAAGGAAATGCCCTTGTTTTGCAATGTGACGGGATCCATGAACGAAGCGATCACAATGTAAACCATCGGCACAATAATGGCGATGAGAAACAGAGCCAACAGTGCATAGCCGCAGTAGAGGATGGCTTTGTCTTGTTTGGTATAGATCTGCATTCCCGACTTTTTCTTAGACATAGCGGACACCTCCTTACAAGCCTTGCCCATCGTTCATCTTGGCAACGACTTTGTTTACAGCGATAAGCAATATGACATTGATGACTGTGTTGAACAGACCGACTGCTGTTGAAAAGCTGTAATCACCGTCTAACAGACCTTTTTTATACACATAAGTGGCGATGATTTCTGCCTAATTGAGGTTCAGATCCGTTTGCAGTGCGTAGGCTTTTTCAAAGCCGATGCTCATAATGTTGCCTGCCTGCAGGATGAACTGAATCACGACCATATCCTTGATGGCGGGCCATTCAACGGTTCGTATTTGCTGAATCAGGTTCGCGCCGTCCAGCATGGCGGCTTCCTTCAGCTCCTGGCTGGCGTTGGAAAGCGCGGCTGTGTACATAATGGAGGACCAACCTGCGCCCTGCCAGATTCCGCTGATGATGTAAATCGGGCGGAAAGCCTCCGGCAATGTCATAAAGTTGATGCCGGTATGAAACAGCCCATTTACAGGACCTGTGACAGACAACAGAACGCGCACGATACCGCACAGCACGATCACGGAAATAAAGTTGGGCATATACAGGACAAGCTGTACCTTCTGCTTGATCTTATTGCTTTTAATGCGGTTGAGCAGGAAGGCCAACAAAATCGGAATGGGAAAGCCCCACAGCAAGCCATAGACGCTCAGTTTCAAGGTGTTGATCAAATACCGCATGAAATCCGGCGAGGACAGGAACCGCGTAAAGTTTTTGAACCCGACCCATTCGCTGCCCCAGATGCCCTTGAACGGGTTGTATTTTTGGAAGGCGATCAGTACACCGCCCATAGGAATGTAGCGGAATACAAGGGTCAGCAATACAGCCGGCATCAGAAATAGCAGGTAGAGCTGCCAATGACGCTTAATGTACACCCATGTATTATGCAGTTTACGGTCAACCGCCATGACCGCGCTTTGGGGTGCAACTGACTTTGGTTTCATGAATCATTCTCCTCCTTTTTGATTTCATTGTACCGTTTCTTCTTTGTTTTACATTTGCACAACATGTTCTGCTCAGACCCCCTTGAATGGTGCATTTGTAAAACCCTGTGATTTATTTATACCATCACCAATCGCAAAAGTCAATGGCGTTTTCCTCGTTTTTAAGCGAATTACGGTACATTCGTGCAGCTGCACAAAAACCAGTGCGTGCGAATGTGCAATATGCTGATTTGCGTTTTTACATTTGACTAATTTGTGCATATGCACTATACTGGTATCAGAAACACAGGAATCTCCCGGACGGAGATACCTACAGAATATATTTATTAAAGTACATTTCTTACTTATAGAGTGTACAGAATCGAGGCAGGCCCTGTCTACCAAAGTCACCATTCAGGATATTGCCAACGAGCTTCAGCTCTCCCGCAATACGGTTTCCAAGGCTATCAATAACACCGGCGTTCTGGCCGATGCCACACGGGAGAAGATCCTGCGCAAGGCTGCCGAAATGGGATACAAGCAATTTTCCTACCTTCCGGTATTTGATGGGAACAGCAACGCCGGGGATGCTTCCATTCTCCCCGTCGATAAGCGGGAAATTGCCATACTGACAACCCGTTTTTTGAATAACTCCCACTTTGCCGCAATGATGTTGGATCGCTTTCAATCAGAGCTTCAGCATCTTCACGCCTGTATGACGATCCACCGCATTTCGCCCGCTGAGCTGGCTGCAAAGGAGCTGCCGTCTTCCTTAAATACAGAGCACACGGCAGGCATCATCTGCTTTGAAGTATTTGACTATGATTACGCCCAGATGCTTTGTACGCTGGGCATTCCGCTTCTTTTTGTGGACACACCCGTGATGGAAATGCGCCCTCCGCTGCAGGCTGATCGGCTGTATATGGAAAACCGTATCGAAATTCAGAACATGATGGCGCAGATGGCACAGCGCGGACGAAAACGTATCGCCTTTGCCGGGGATAAAGAGCACTGCCAGTCTTTTCATGAGCGTTACCTGGCTTACAAAGATGCAGCCGAGCATTTTGGTATGGCAACCGACTGGCCGACCTGCGCAACGCAGAAAACACAGCCAAACTATTCGGAGTATCTGTATCAGTCGCTGCGCGGCTGCCCGACCATACCGGATGCTTTTATCTGCGCCAATGATTTTATAGCAATGGATCTTATCAACGCCTTGCATCGGCTTGGCTATTCCGTTCCGGATGACATCTGGATTTGCGGATTTGATGACAGCCAAGAGGCATCGTATTTTTCACCTCGGCTGACATCCATTCATATTCACGGGCAAATCATGGGGTATGCCGCCGCCAATCTGCTTATGACCCGTATTGAGGAGCCCTCGCTGAATTATCGGACTGTTTATACGGAAACGAATCTGATCCTGCGTGAATCCACAGGAGATTGAGAGGTACAGTATGCGTGACCTGTGGGACAAGCCGTGGTTTTCTGTGCTGACAAAGCTGACATACAGCGCCTATCTGAACATTTTGTGGCTTATATGCAGCCTGCCGATTTTTACGATTGGTGCCTCCACTACGGCGCTGTTTTACTGCACATTGAAAATGGCGGAGGATCGTGATGAGGGTCTTACCCGTATGTTCTTCCGTGCGTTTCGCAACAATTTCAAGCCTGCCACAAAGCTGTGGCTTATCCTGCTGGCACTTGGCTGCTTTTTGGGCGTCGACGGCTTCGTGTTGAGCCGCCTTTGGAACACCAGTGCATTCTGGACGATTTTGACAGCGCTGGTGATCGGTGCTGCCGTGCTGTACGCCATTGTACTGCTCTACGCATTTCCCCTGCTGGCACGTTTTGAAAATACAACGCTTGGCATTTTAAGGACCTCCTTTGCCGTCGGAGTTCGCTATTTGTTCTGCACCCTGCTGATGGCGTTCATCTACGCTGTCATGGGGTGGATCACAGTTTGCGTATTCGCGCCCGCCTTTCTTTTGGGAATGGGCTTGTGTGCCATGCTATGTTCTTTCCTCTTGGTAAAAATCATTCATCTTATCGGCGGAGATCCCGATGCGGCAGATGAGGAATCGCACGATGAAGAGCGCTGATCTTGCCACCCTGCGCGCTCTGCATGGGCGCAAAAGATGGGAACACATTTGGGCATACTACAAACTCCCCATCATAGGAATTTTAATCGTTTTGTACATTTTCGGATATGCCGCTTATCGGCATTTCACCAAAAAAGAAGCTGTGCTGTACGTTAGCCTTGTGAACATTTCAGCCGGTTCTGATTTGACCGGGCAGCTTACTGACGGCTTTGCCCAAGATGCGCATCTGACAAAAAAGCAGCAGGTCAATCTGCTGACCGGGCTGATTATAAATGAAACTGCCAATGTCGATGAACAATATGTCTATGCCTCGGAGCTGAAGCTGCTGGCTGCTGTCAGCGCACAGCAATTAGATGTTATTCTAATGGACACCGCTGCGCGAGAGCAACTGCAAGACGAAGCGTATTTTCTTGACCTGCGTACATTGGATGCTGATTTCGGCAGCCTGGATGAATTGTCTGCCGATGGCGTAACGCTGGATATTTCCGACACGTCCCTCATAGCACAAGCCGGTTTCGAGGAATCCGTTTACCTCGGTGTCATTGCAAATGCACCGCACCCGGAGCGCGCAGCTGCCTATATTCGTTATCTTTTGAAGTAGTAAAGCTGCTTCTTTTTGTTCGATACATTCAGCAAGGAGAGATACACATGGATATTGTAACGATTGGTGAAGTTTTGATCGACCTGACCCAGACCGGCAGGGATGAACGCGGCATTCCGCAGTTTGCGGCAAACCCCGCCAATTTGGCGGTTGCCGCCGCCAAGTTGGGCGCACAGACTACCTTTATCGGCAAGGTGGGCGAGGATGCCTTTGGCCGCTATCTGACCGAGGTTTTGCAGGAGAACAAGGTAGACACCCGCTATATGGTCACCGATGCCGACCACCCCACCACCATGGCCGTTGTTTCGGTGGATGCCTCCGGTGAGCGGGATTTCAGCTTTTACCGCAGTGCCAACGCTGATGTGATGCTGCGCAAAGAGGACATTCCGGAGGAAGCCCTGAAAGCAGCCAAAATCGTGCATTTCGGCTCGGTCAGTCTGACCGCCGACCCCGCCCGCACCGCCACGCTGGACGCCGCCGCCCGTGCCAAAAAGCTGGGGGCAATCATCACCTACGACCCCAACTACCGCGCCAACCTTTGGCACAGCGAGGAAGAAGCGATTGCACAAATGAAAGCTCCCCTGCCGCTGGTGGATATTCTGAAGGTTTCGGACGAGGAGCTGCCCCTGCTGACCGGCACCACCGACTGCGAAAACGGCACGGCGCAGCTGGCACAAAACGGCATTCGGCTGATTTTTGTCACCTTGGGTGCAAACGGTGTGTTCTACCGCTTTGGAGAGAAAACCGGTCATGTAGCCGGTGTTCCCTGCAAGGTGGGTGACACCAACGGTGCAGGCGACACCTTCTTTGGGGCAGCGCTGTCCAAGCTGTGCAAGGAGGATTTGAACACCCTGACGGCGGACAAACTGGAAAGCATTCTGGCTTTTGCCAACAAGGCGGCCAGCATCACCACCAGCCGCCGCGGTGCCATCCCCGCCATGCCCACCCTGACAGAAGTGGAGGGCTGACCCATGGCGCAGGAATTTTCCGCACGATTTGCCCGCCATAAGGACGAGCTGGAATGGCTGTTCATGGAATTGTACAACAACCGGGAAGGGTTGGAGGTTCTTGAACAGGAGATGGCAGACGCCTACGACGCCCGCAGCGCCGAGCTGAAGGCGCTGGACAAAGCCCGTGCCGCCGACCCGAACTGGTACAAGCGGGGCAATATGTTCGGCATGACGATGTACACCGACCTGTTTGCCGGAAATTTGAAAAAATTAGCAAAGAAGCTGCCCTATTTCAAGGAGCAAAAGCTGACCTATCTGCACCTGATGCCTTTACTGCAGATGCCCCACCCGCACAACGATGGCGGCTATGCGGTGGAGGATTTCGACACCGTAGACCCGGCTCTCGGCACGAATAAAGACCTCGAAAATCTGACCCGCGAACTGCGCAAGGCCGGCATCAGCCTGTGTCTGGATTTTGTTATGAACCATACTGCCAGCACCCACCGCTGGGCGATGGCGGCCAAGGCGGGCGACCCGTGGTTCCAAGCCTACTACCACCTGTTTGATGACCGCGCCATCCCGGACCGGTACGAGCAGACCGTGCCGCAGGTATTTCCCAACACCGCGCCCGGCAACTTTACCTGGTGCGAGGAGATGCACAAGTGGGTGCTGACCACCTTCCACGACTACCAGTGGGATCTGAACTACGCAAACCCGGCGGTGTTCGTGGACATGACCAAAAGTATTCTGCATCTGGCGAATCTGGGTGTGGAGGTGTTCCGCATTGACGCTGTGCCTTACATTTGGAAACAGCTTGGCACGACCTGCCGCAATTTGCCGCAGGTACATACCATTGTCCGCATGATGCGTATGATCACCGAGATCGTCTGCCCGGGCGTTCTGCTGCTCGGCGAGGTTGTCATGGAGCCGGAAAAGGTTGTTCCGTACTTCGGAACACTCGAGAAACCGGAATGCCATATGCTGTACAACGTAACGACGATGGCATCCACCTGGCACACCATTGCAACGGCAGATACCCGCCTGCTGAAACATCAGATGGATATTGTGACGAGACTGCCGAAGGACTATGTCTTCCTGAACTATCTGAGATGCCACGATGATATCGGCTGGGGCCTCGATTACGAATGGCTGAAACAGTTCGGCATCGCCGAGGCACCGCATAAGAAATATCTGAATGACTATTTCCGCGGTTATGTGGAGGGAAGCGACGCAAGAGGAGAGCTCTATAACGACGATCCGGTGCTGCAGGATGCGCGTCTCTGCGGAACAACCGCTTCCCTGTGTGGACTTGAGGCGGCAGGCTTTGAGCAGAATGAGGCGAAGACCGAACAGGCGATCCAGAGAATTGAGATGCTGAACGCATACCTTTTCATCCAGTCTGGTATTCCGGTTATCTACAGCGGCGATGAG
>OFMB01001194.1_pt1 | contig 12744 bp, 9 predicted proteins | sample 1541111 | NCBI WGS metagenome assembly OFMB01 (sample SAMN04209241, study PRJEB22552) | human gut metagenome | biome: gut; material: feces | host: Homo sapiens | place: USA: Oklahoma
ATGATAGTTGATGCAGTTGCTACACTTAATGGCTATGGTGCACCAGCCATAATTATAGATATGGGAACAGCGACAACTATAAGTGTTGTAGATGAGAAAGAGAATTATATAGGTGGAGTTATACTTCCGGGAATACGTGTGTCAGTTGATTCGTTAGTATCAAGAACAGCACAGCTTCCAAGAATAAGCCTTGATACACCAAAGAGTGTTATGGGTAAGAATACTATTGATTGTATGAAGAGTGGAGTTATATATGGCAATGCTTCGTGCATAGATGGTATGCTTGACAGAATTATAGAAGCTAATGGTTTTGGAGTTAATGGAAAGCCAGAAGCGAAAGTTATAGCTACAGGTGGACTTGCAAAGGTTATAGTTCCTCACTGTAAGCATAATATACACATAGATGCGGAATTATTGCTTAAGGGTCTTAGAATTATATATGATAAGAATGTGGAGGGTAATTAAATGCTTAAAGGTAAAAATGTACTGCTTTGTGTTACAGGAAGCATAGCAGCTTATAAAATTGCAGAGCTTGCAAGCAGACTTGTTAAGCTTCATTGTAATGTTGATGTTATAATGACTAAAAATGCTACGAATTTTATCAATCCTATAACATTTGAAACACTTACAGGCAATAAGTGCATAGTAGATACATTTGACAGGAATTTTCAATTTAATGTTGAACACGTTTCACTGGCTAAGAAAGCAGACTGCGTTATGATAGCACCAGCCTCAGCTAATATAATAGGCAAGATAGCTAATGGGATAGCAGATGATATGCTTACAACAACTATAATGGCGGCTAAATGCCCTAAGATTATATCTCCGGCAATGAATACTAATATGTTTGAAAATCCTATTGTACAGGACAATCTGACTAAGTTAAAGAGTTACGGATATGAGATTGTTGAACCGGCAAGCGGATATTTGGCATGCGGCGACACTGGCAAGGGTAAGATGCCTGAACCGGAAGTGCTTTATTCATATATTTTAAAGACTATCGGTTGTGAAAAGGACTTGTTAGGCAAGAAAGTTCTTATAACAGCAGGTCCAACACTTGAAAAGATTGATCCTGTAAGATTTATAAGTAATCATTCAACAGGAAAGATGGGATATGCCATTGCTGAAAATGCAATGCTTAGAGGGGCAGAAGTTACTTTGGTAACGGGAAGAACTTCAATTAAGAAACCTGATTTTGTTAAGATTATTGATGTTTTAAGTGCTCAGGATATGTTTGAAGCAGTAGATGAAAATTTCGACCAGCAGGATATTGTTATAATGAGTGCGGCAGTGGCTGATTACAGACCGAAAACTGTTGCTACAGAGAAGATTAAGAAGAAGGATGGGGAAGAGTCTATTCAGTTAGAAAGAACCACTGATATTCTTGGAACAATGTCTAAAAGAAAGAAGAACCAGTTTGTATGTGGTTTTTCAATGGAAACAGAGAATATGTTGGAGAACTCAAAAGCTAAGCTTGAAAAGAAGAATTTAGATATGATTTGTGCCAACAATTTGAAAGTTAAAGGTGCCGGTTTTGGTACAGACACTAATGTGGTAACACTTATAACTAAGGACAATGTAGTTGAGTTACCATTAGAATCTAAGGCAGAAGTGGCAGCGCAGATTTTAGATACTATTGTAAAGAAATAGGAGAATGATTAAGTAAGGAGTAGGGATGAGAAATAACTTAAAGAAGAAAGTTTGCAGTTTACTTGTTGCAACATTAATGACAACGGCAACATTTGCAAACGGATTTACATATGGTGGCATTACGGTATCGGCAGAAGAAAGCAACGTAACAGTTCAGAATAGTGGAAATGTTGAAATATCAGGAGAGAAAGCATACTCAGATATTAATGATTCAACAGGCTCAGGTGTGAACACAGGAGATGTGGAAACATCGACAGTGGAAACTACTACAGGTGAAATAGTTGAGACATCAACAGATGAAACGACAATGCCTGAGACTACAGTGGAACCAACAACAGAAGAACCAACAACACCGCAACCTACAACAGTACCGGCTACAACAAAGCCTGCATCAACAAAGGTTGTTGCCTGGGGTAAGAATGCAGCAGGTCAGTTTGTTAATGGTAATAAGAAGGTAATTAAGGGCGCCACAATGAAAGGTGTAGACGTTAGTTACCACAATGGAACAATTAACTGGAAGAAAGTAGCTGCAAGTGATGTTGATTATGCAATTATCAGATGTGGTTACGGAGATAACATAAAGAGCCAGGATGATAAGAAATGGGCTGAAAATGTTGCAGGATGTGAAAAGAACAATATTCCATATGGAGTTTATATTTATTCATATGCTACTTCAGTTAAACAGGCTGAAAGCGAAGCAAATCATGTTTTAAGATTAATAAAGGGACATACATTAAACTTTCCAATTTATTATGATATGGAAGATGCGGTTCAGGCTAAGCTTTCAAAATCAATGAGAACAAAGATTGCAAACAAGTTTCTGGGAATAATTAGGAATGCAGGCTATGAATGTGGTATTTATGCAAACCTTAACTGGTGGAACAATTATCTTGATTCAAGCCTTGGCGGTGATAATACATGGAGAACATGGGTTGCACAGTACAATAATAATGGCTGTGATTACAAGAGCAACTACAGTATGTGGCAGAGCTCATCTACAGCTAAGGTAAGTGGTATAAGTGGAAAGGTAGATATTAATTTCTGGTTTGGAGAAGTGAGAGACAGAAGTTATGATATTACAGTAAAGAAGGGACCTTCAACGGTTAATACAGTGGCAACACCTAAACCGGTAAAAGCTCCTGCAAGAGTAAAAATAAGTTCAGTTAAGGTAGGTAAGAAGAAAGCCACAGTTAAGTGGAAGAAGATTTCATCTGTAAAAGGATACAGAATACAGTATTCTACATCAAAGAAATTTACTTCAAAAACAACAAAGTCTAAGTATACAACAAAGACAAGTATTAAAATAAAGAAGTTAAAATCAAAGAAAACTTATTATTTCAGAGTAAAAGCTTACAAAAAGAATGCAGCAAACAAGAAAGTGTATTCAAAGAGCTGGAGTAAGGTAAAACATAAAAAGATTAAATAATTACATAGATTAATCTGTGTAAGCACAGGTTTGGCAAGAAGATTTGAAACGGTAATTATGCAATAAGAAAAGCATGTATCAACGTAAAGGAGAACAAAAGAGTTGATACATGCTTTTTCTGTTAAAACTTATAAATGTTATCTTTGTTATATGTGCATCCTGCCTTGCATACAGGGCTTACAAAGTTATCATGATTAATAGCATCGGGATAATACTGTGGTTCAAAACAAACAGCTTCTCTAACATTGTAAATGTGGTCTTTTTTACCTTTTACATTCTCAACAAAGTTGGCTGTGTACATCTGAACACCCGGACAATTAGTAGAAATCTTCATTTCTATTCCCGAAACATCACCTACAGCATCCACAATATTGTGAAGCTTAGAATCAGTAGGATCTGTAATCCAGTTATGGTCATATCCGTTAGCATATTTTAAAGGAATGTAGTTTTTATTAATATCCTGGCCAATAGTTTTAAAATTATTAAAATCCATTGGAGTGTCTTTTACAGCTTCAATCTCGCCTGTAGGAATTGATGTTTCGTCAGCAGGAGTAAAGCTGTCTGCATATATTTTTACACTGTGATTTAAAACAGTACCTGAACCTTCGCCATTTAAATTAAAATAAGAATGGTTAGTCACGTTAATAATAGTATCCTTGTCAGGAGTAGCATTGTAGTTAATCTTAAAGCCATCTTCCAACAATTCGTAAGTAACATACATCTTTAAGGCTCCGGGAAATCCCTGATCCATATGTGGGCTTTCAAGTGAAAAAGTAATTGAAGTGTCATTCTGATTTTCCACTGTCCATACACGTTTAGAATATGGATTAAGACCACTGTGAAGGTTATTTGGCCCGTTATTAATATCAAGATTGTATTCTGTGTTATTTAGCACGAAATGTCCTTTAGCTATTCTGTTGGCACATCTTCCAACATTACAACCAAAGTAATATCCGTCATCTGTTTCATAGCCTGATACATCATCATATCCTAAAACGATGTCTGTAGGCTTGTTATTTCTGTCAGGAACAACAATGCTTACAATAGTTGAACCAAAATCAGTTACACTAATTTCTAAATTATTATTTTTTAAGGTGTAAAGCTTAGTAGCAATACCATCTTTTGTAATTCCAAAATCTTTAACTGTCATTATAATCCTCCTAATTTTTAATAGGCAAAACTACGAGAAAATATGAAAAAGGGGAGGGAATGAAAAAGTAGTTTTGCCTATGTTAACAAATATAGAAATAAAACTATAAAGTTTTAATAAATCTCAAAAATGCTTCTAAGCCGTCAGGTGTACATTTGTAAACGCCTGCGTCTTCTAAAACTTTTACGAAAACTTTTCCGATTTCTGCCTGAATAATGTCCATAACATTATCTTTATTAATGTCATCATAGTTGGCAAGAAAACCGTATGCCCAAACGGCATGTTTCTCAATAGCTTCGTTTTCGCGAATATCTTTTCCTTCAAGAATATATTCAGCAAGTAAATTCATCTCGCCTTTTAATCTTGATGGAAGTACTGCAAGACCCATAACTTCAATTAAACCAATATTCTCTTTCTTAATATGGTGAAGTTCTTCGTGTGGGTGATATACACCTAAAGGATGTTTTTCTGTAGTAATGTTATTTCTTAATGCTAAATCAAGTTCAAACATACCATCCTTAAATCTTGCAATAGGAGTTATGGTATTGTGTGGTGTTCCGTCAGTTTCAGCATAAATAAATGCATCCTCATCAGTGTAGCCTCTCCAAGCCTTCAAAATATGGTCGGCAAGTTCAATTATTCTGTCACTGTCTTTTGACTGTAATCTGATAACTGATAAAGGCCATTTTACAATACCACATTTAACATCGTCAAAACCATCAACTGAAAATTCTTTGATAATATCAGCCTTTGCCATGGCAAAAGTATAATTACCCCCCTGGAAATGGTCGTGACTTAAAATTGAACCTCCAACAATTGGAAGGTCTGCATTTGAACCAAGAAAATAATGAGGAAAGAGCTTAACAAAATCAAATAATTTTCTAAAAGCTGCTTTATCTATCTTCATTGGTACATGCTGTCCGTTAAATACTATGCAATGTTCGTTATAATAAACATATGGAGAATACTGAAATCCCCAGTTTGAATCATTGATAGTAATAGGAATAATTCTATGGTTCTGTCTTGCAGGATGATTTACACGACCTGCATAGCCTTCATTTTCCATACAAAGCTGACACTTCGGATAAGAAGATGAAGCAGCTTTTCCTGCGGCTGCAATAGCTTTAGGATCTTTTTCCGGCTTTGATAAATTAACAGTAATGTCAATTTCACCGTACTGTGAAGGAACAGTCCATTTTAAATCCTTTTCTACTCGTGATTTTCTAATGTAATTAGTTTTTGTAGAAAAATCATAGTAGAAATCGGTTGCTTCTTTTGGAGAATTGCTATATTTTTTCCAAAAGATTTCTGAAACCTGTGAAGGACGTGGCATTATGAAATTCATAAGCTTTGTATCAAAAAGGTCTCTGTAAGTAATAGAGTCTTCAATAAGCTTCATTTCACAGGCAATATCCAAAAGGTTATCTAATATATTGTCAAGATTAATCTCCTCACCTGAAATATCAGGATCAGAGTAATCATCTTTGCCAAAAGCATCCAAAATCATATTAGTTGAATAATTTCTTTCTGATTCAGGAATTAAACCTGAATTAATACCATACTGTACTAATTTTTTTATATTTTTATCTAATTCTGAGACGTTAATCATAATACTTTAACACCTCCATACTTTCTAATCTTTAATACATGACATGCACCTTCACCGAAAATACTTTCTGTAGCTTTCTTATACTCAGGTACAAAATCAGTTTTAACAAAAGCCTGTATAGTGCCGGCAAAACCACCACCGTGTACTCTGCATACACCATTGTTTCCTAAAACATTTTCGCTAATTGCAATACCTATTGAAACAGGCTGGTTCTGGAAATCATGGTTAGAATAAATATTCTGGAGACGCTTGTAAGAAGAATCTCCTGATTCCTTAATTAAAGATAAAAATGTGTCAAAGTCATCAGCTTTTAAAGCGTCAACTTCTTTCTGAACACGTTCATTGTCCTTAAAGAAATGCATAGCTCTCAAAATATTTCTGTCTCCAACTTTTCTGAAAATCTCAGGAAGTTTACTGAAAAATTCTTCAGCCGGAATATCATTTAAAAATTCTTTCCCAAATAAAGCTGCAACTTCTTTCATTTCTTTAGGAATGGCAGAGTAGTCATCTGTTAAGTCTGCGTGTGAACCTTTAGTATCAACGATACAAAGGCTGTAACCCTTATCTGCAATGTCGAAATCAACTTTTTCAACAATAGGATTAGCAGGATCTTTAAAATCAATATGTACAAATCCACCAACTGAGCAAGCCATCTGATCCATAAGACCACAAGGTTTTCCGAAGAATACATTCTCAGCATACTGACCAATAATTGCTATATCAATTGGAGAAACTTTCATATCGTTATATAAACCTGAAAGAATAGTTCCGATAATTGCTTCAAATGCTGCTGAAGAAGAAAGACCTGCACCATTTAAAACATCGCTTGTAACGTATGCCTTAAAAGGACCTGTTTTGTAACCATGGTCGTTCATTCCTGCAATAACACCTTTAATTAAAGCAGAAGTAGTACCAAATTCTGCTTCGTTAACAGCAATGTTGTCAAGACTAATGCTTAATGGTGAATAACCTTCAGAAAAAAGTTCAATAGTATTTTTGTCATTATTTCCAACAATTGCAATTGCATCTAAGTTAACAGAGGCGGCCAAAACCATACCGTGCTGATGGTCTGTATGATTACCACCTACTTCAGTTCTTCCCGGTGCACTATAAATGTCAACGTTCTCTTCACCGAAAAGCTCTATATATTTATCTAATGCATTAACATATCTTTCTTTCTGGTATTTAATCATTTCTAAATCATCATAATATAAATCAGTCAATGTGCTATCGTGTTCATTATTCAAAAACTGATTCTTTAATGTTGTTACGTTTGTCATTGAAAACCTCCCGATACATAAAAATATTACTTCGTTTTTACTGTAAAATTTGTTTAACTAAAATGTATAACTTTTTTAGTAAAATATCAATAGTTTTTTGATAAAAAAATAAAGTTTGAATATATTGCACAAATAGTCGAATCAAAAACTGTAACAAGTGAATAAGGGGAAAATAAATAAAAACGATTCGGTAAAAGAAAAAGTAAAACTTTAGTAAAAAGTATTGCAAAATTTATGAAAGTTTATTACTATAGAATAGCATTAAATTTAAGCAGAAAATACCGAAAGTTTGATTACATGGATTGTAATCTTATATAGAATGGAAGAATGGAGAGAAGAAATGGCAACAATAAAAGATATTGCTGAAATGGCAGGAGTAAGTATTACAACAGTTTCAAGAATACTTAATAATGATTCATCTTTAAGTACAACGATGGAAACTAAGCAGAAAGTAATTGATGCTGCAAAAAAATTAAACTACAAAAAAGTAGGAAGAAGTACAAAGGCCACATTCAGATTGGGTATTGTTCAGTGGTTTTCAGCAGAGCAGGAACTTCAGGATACATATTATCTTTCAGTTCGTAATGGTATTGAAGATTTTTGTATAAAAAATTGTATTCAGATAGTAAGAGCTTTCAAGACAGATGTTAATTATATGGATTATCTTGAAAATATTAATGGACTTATCTGCATTGGAAAGTTTAGCAAAAAAGAAGTGAAAGAATTAAAGAGAATATCTAAAAATATTGTATTCTTAGATATGCCTGTAGCAGATTATAGTGTTACATCATTTACATTAGACTTTGAATATGCAGTAAATAAAGCAATGAGTTATCTTACAAAACTAGGTCATACAAAGATTGGATTTTTAGGCGGACGAGAAATTTTAGATACTGATGAAGTTTTTGATGATGAAAGAATTAAGGAATATGTAAAATATTGTTCAGAACATGGTCTTGATTATGATAAATATTTAAAAGAAGGACAATATTCCATTGAATCAGGATATAGTATGATGAGTGAATTTATTCAGTCCAAAGATATGCCAACAGCCGTATTTGCGGCAAGTGATTATATTGCATTTGGAGCAATGAAGGCTATTAAAGAAAACGGATTAAAGATTCCTGAAGATATTTCAGTTATTGGATTTGATGATGCACAGATTTGTAATTATACAACTCCAACATTGACAACCATACATGCACCTGCATATGATATGGGACAGTATGGTGCCAACTTCCTTTTTGGAGCTACTAACTGTAGCATAACAACTCCATTGAATGTAAAAATGCCTTGTGAGTTAGTTGAAAGAGAATCATGCGGACCTGTTAAAAATAAAGAGTCCCGCTAAAATCATAACGAAATTTGTTTGACAACACATCTCCGCATAAAGCATTATTGAAATTTTGAATTAAATAAACTGCTTCAGTCGCAGAGTTTTCAAACAATTCGTACAAGTAATCTAAGTGATGTTCACATCTAGGATTACTGTCAGGTTCAACAACGTGACCATATAAACTTTTATAATGAAAAGTGGCATGCATTAATAAATCAATGCATGTCCTTTTTGCTTTATGTGGCGCAACAAAGAACTTCTTGATTATATACATCCATTTAAGTGAAGCGTGAATTGTGTATGTTGAAATCTGATTATAAAAAGGTGACATACTTTCAGCAACACTTTCCTTAGTTGGAATTAAATGGTGCATAGGAAAACTTTCAGGAGCATATCCGTCTTCAACAAGAAGCTTATGCTCAAAAGCACCCTCAATTTCAATGTGCCCACAATCGGTTTCATCCATTGTTACATTAACATAAGGATGACAGTTTTTGTCCAATACATAGTGACAAATAAGTCCTAAAAGGTAACTGTACTGCGAACTGTTTTTTCCATATTTATTTACAATCTTAACGGCGTGTGTCATAAAAGGATAAAAATCTTTATGATGAATAGAAACGCCTATCTGATTAGTTTTGTTTTTCGAAAAAGCCCTGTAATAAAATAGAAAATCAGGTCCCTGTAACCCTGCCTTAAACGGAGCGGGATATTTCTTAATAACATTCTTTATATCTTTTGGTAATCCGGGAATTACCATTTTTCCAAATTTATAATGTGCATATGCAGATGGCATAAAAACACCTCCTATTTACAAATATTTTTATGATTGATTTGTATGTTTAATTTTAATATTTAATTTATTAGAACTTATACAATATATATTAACATATTTACCATTTTAAAGTGAGAATATTTTGTTAAATATAAGTAAAAGAACCATAATGTCATTATAGAAGAAAAATAACACAAAATAAGACAAAAAAGTTAAACAAAAAATAAATTAAAAAATATAAAGTTTTTATAGTAGAAAAGTTGTCACTTTTTTCTTTCTCATACGTTGTAATTAATAAGAGAGAAAAATAGAGAGAGGAAGAGATAGAAAAAATATAGCAATTAGGCAATTATCAATAAAATTTTTAGAATGAAAGGAGAAAAAGGTATGAACAAGAAGATGAAAAAGTTAATGGTATCAATGCTAGTGTTGTGTGTAATGTTAATGGGAAAGAGTTATGACATAATGGCGAGTGATAGCCAACTTGGAGAAATTTATGATGAAGGAGATTTTGAAACTTTAAGTGATTACAATCAGTATATGCAAAAAAGAGGATTAATGATTACCAATTCAAGAGCGGCTAATAGTTACTATTTAGCAAGTGTTAGAAAAACAACAGCAATTGCAGAATATTCTTTGGAAGGATTGTTGGGAAAGAAAGGTGTTCAAAATTTTTGCATTGATGATGAAAAGAAATATATTTATGTAACCCAGCAAAGTCAGGGAACTATAAGTATATTAAAAATGAAAATAGACCAATCAACAAAAAAAGCTAGTTATGAGAGTAAAATGACATTAAATAAATGTGGACATGGGCAAACACTTGAAATATATAAATATAATGGAAAAACTTATTTATTAGTTTCAAGCAAGGAAAATAAGATAAGTGATAGCACATATTGGTCAGTTCAAGTTGCAAGAGTCGAATATCAGGCAAATAAAACATATAATTATACATCTCTTCACAGGTTAACATATATTAATTATGCTAACAAAGCAGGAAGTAATGGAAATCCAGAGAGTATAGGAACATTAACAAGATGTGACGCTGCACTTTCGACAGACTCTAAATATATAATTATATGGGCGAAAGCAGGAAGCAATTTACAATATAGTTGTTATGATTTTACTGAAGTAAATAAAGCACTTGATAAAGAAGAAACAGTGTCATGTAAGTCGAATTCAATATTAAGTAAAGCTTTGAAATATTATTTCATAAAGCAGTCAGATGAAACAACATATCCACAAAAGTCATTTCAGGGAATTGAATTAACAAATGGTTTAAATATATATCAATCATCTGGAAAAGATAACTTGGATAATTGCATTGCAAATATTAGCAAATCAGGTAATTGGAAGTCTACTGCAGTTATATCTGTTCCAAGATTTAACGATGAAAAAGTTATTTTGAATAAGTCAAATGTTGAAATTGAAGGAATTAAAATTAGAGGGTCGAAGTTATTTTTTGCAACAATAATCAATGATGGCTTAAGAAATTCATATATTTATAGTATAGATAAATCTGTTATGGATTAAATGGAATAAAATATAAAAAACTTTCGTTTAATATATAACAAAACAAAATAGATGCAAATATGAAAGCATCGTATAGAAAACAAGGAGGTACGGATATGAAGAAATTGTACAAAAAAATAGGAGTTATACTAGCATTAACAATGGTAATTGGTTTGATTCCGGCTCAGGGTGTTAATGCGGCAAAAGCAAAGAGTAATGTAACTTATTCTATTAAGAAGGGAACATTGGTTATTAAAGGAAAAGGAAAAATGCCGGCTAAAATGACCTTCAAAAATAACAAAAAAATTAAGAAGGTTGTAATAAGAAAGGGTGTGACATCAGTATCAGATAAAGCATTCTACAAATGTAAAAATCTGAAGAAGGTTACTATTTCAGGTACAGTAACAAAAATCGGAAAGTATAGTTTTTACGGAACAAAAATAAAGAATATAACTATACCTGAAAAGGTTGGAAAAATCGGTCAGAATGCTTTAGGAAAATGTAAAAAATTAAAGACAATAACAATGCCGGGAAATCTTAAAGTGATGTTAGATTCTAATGAAGATTATTCAGCAGCAGTATTAATGTCAGGCTCAAATGTTAAAACAGTAAAGTTTAATACAGCTTTTGAACCGGCAATGGCAAGCTATTGTGAAGCGGAAAATCTTCAGGTGATGGCAAAAGATAAAAAATATAAATCAATAAATGGAATGGTTTATACAAAGGACGGGAAAAAACTTGTAAGAGTTCCAATGAATCGAAAAACAGTTAATGTTAATGACGGATGTGAAGAAATTTGCTTATCAGCATTACTTTATGAGAAAAAAATTCCGGATGATTTTCCACAGACCTGCGGTGATTTTTCAGAGATTACAATACCAAAATCAGTAACAAAAATAAATGATACTGAATATACTACAAGTCAGGTGTACTATAGCTGGAACGGAAAGAAGTACACTAAGACAAAGGTTAAAGGAGTATATGAATATATCCCTAATAACGAAAATTATAACCTGAAGATTACAATAAAGGATGGAAATGAAAACAACATTAGTATTTTGAATAAATACTTTAAAAAAGCAAACATAATTAAATAAAATATTTTAAGAATAGAGAAGCTGTTTCATGTAAAGTGGGCAGCTTCTTTTGGCTAAAAATATTAGCGTGATCTTTGAAATAAAAAGTTAAAAAAATGGCATAATCTCCGATATAAAGTTAAAAAATGTTGGCTTAATATTTGATGAAAAAATTATAAAAAATTTAGGCTAAGAGTTGTTGATTTTTGAATATAAGTATGTTATTCTAATCACAGAACAAACGTTCGAAAAACATAAAGAAGGAGACAGGCTATGGAGATTACACAGAATATGACTATTTCAGAGAAGTTGAAGATATTAACTGATGCGGCTAAGTATGACGTAGCCTGTACAAGCAGTGGAGTTGACAGGGGCAATAAAGGGCAGGGCATTGGAGATACTCATGCTTGCGGAATCTGTCATACTTTTTCGGCAGATGGAAGATGTGTTTCATTGCTTAAAATATTATTTACCAACGAGTGCATTTTTGACTGTAAGTATTGCATTAACAGGAAGTCCAATGACGTACCTAGAGCTTCATTTACGCCGGATGAGGTTTGCAGGCTTACCATTGAATTTTACAGAAGAAATTATATAGAGGGATTGTTTTTAAGTTCGGGCATTTTAAAGAATCCTGATTATACAATGGGACTTATTTACGAAACTATTTGGAAGCTGCGTAATGAATATAAGTTTTTTGGATATATTCACGTTAAGGCTATTCCGGGGGCTTCTGAAGATATTATTGAGAAGGTTGGGTTTGTGGCTGACAGAATGAGCGTTAATTTGGAGCTTCCAACTAAGGAAGGTTTACAGCAACTTGCACCTAATAAGAATTATACTAATATTTTGAAACCGATGAAGCAGATTCAGATGGGTTCAGGCAGACTGATTTCAGATGGTAAGGAAGGATATCAGATTGTAACA
>OFMB01001238.1_pt1 | contig 12466 bp, 10 predicted proteins | sample 1541111 | NCBI WGS metagenome assembly OFMB01 (sample SAMN04209241, study PRJEB22552) | human gut metagenome | biome: gut; material: feces | host: Homo sapiens | place: USA: Oklahoma
ACTATACAGAAAAGCGACAGGCAAATACCTGTCGCTTTTCTTGTATTTTGGGTAGCAATGAAATTACCATTTTTTAAGTTCCCATGCCTTGATATCGTTAGCGGTACTGCCGGTGTAGGAAGAGAACTTATACTTGTTACCGATGGAGATGCTGGCGCGGATAGCGTATAATCAAGTTCGCAAAAGCAAACAGAAAATAGACAAGCCATCAGGGCTCCTGTAAAATGATAGTTGTCGAAAAAATCATCAAGTAAGAGGCCCTAATGGCTCGCAAAAAGAATACCACAAATCTGACAGAATTGCTGCTGCAATGTGTGACGCAGCCGGATCCGATGCTGAGCATGCTGGAATGGCTGTGTACACACCTCATGGTGCCCAAGGTTCGTCAGGGCGGCTACATTCCGTTCTTCGTCACGGAGCGCACGCGCAGCGAAGCGATGCTCGTACAGGTGGTTCAGGAAGCCTTCGTGCAGGGCGTTTCCACTCGAAAAATGGAGAAGCTGGCACAGAGCCTCGGCATTGAAAATCTATCCAGAAGCCAGGTCAGTGAGATGACAAAAGGGCTGAATGAGCAGGTCGAGGAGTTCCGTAATCGCTCTCTTGCCGGTACGGTGTATCCGGTTTTGCGGGTGGACGCACTGTATGAAAAAGTTCGTGTAGATAGCAGAATTGTCAGCATGGCGGTGCTTATCGTGTGCGGTGTGGACGAAAATGGACATCGAGATATCATCGCCGTTGAACCTATGACCGAAGAATCCAGAAGTTCCTATGTTCGCCTGGTGATAACGTATCTCATGGAATACGCTGAGGACTGGTCTGTCTCCAGAGCTTATCTCGGTCAGGAATCCATTGCGGCAACACTGACCACCGCAGCCTAACTTCATTTTGTTGTGAACTTTACTTGACGCGGTCCATTCTTAACACCTTTCTGCCACCTCCTTAGTTTATTGGACACAAACTAATGGTAGCTGTTATTGGGGGTGCTGACAATGGATCATTTTTTGTGCCATCGGGGTGCTCACATTTTGGAGTTCTTTTGCTCGACTTTTATTTTACCGAAAACACCAGGGGCTGCCACGCAAAAAAAGAGTGGAAAGCTCTTCACTCTCCACTCTTCAATCTTCACGCTATGAACTTAGTCAGCCCAATACTTCGCAACATGAGCCTTGGTAACCTCAGCGGCCTTCTTGATATTCTCCTCGTTAGACAGCTTGTAGTAGTCCGGACGGAACACCTCCATGGTGCAAACGTCGCCTTCAAAGCCGATCTTCTTGAGGGTATCTGCGTAACGCTTGTGATCCAGGCAGTCGCCCGACTCGCCCGGCCACAGACGCTTCTCGTCGTTGTTGTAAGCAGCGCCGCACGGCATATTCTCCATGCCGTTCAGGTGCCATACGAAAATCTTCTTGCCGTCAGCCTTCTCGAGAGCCTCGAAAGAAGAAGCCATTGCATGGAAATGATACTGGTCGAGGGTGATGCCGACCAGCGGGTGATTGACCTCGGAAACGATGTCGTAAGCGTATTCGAAGCGGTTGATGGACATGGTCGGGCAGCCGCAGAATTCGATGGACAGCTTGATGCCGTGCGGCTCAACCTTCTTTACCATCTCCTTGAGAACAGCAACAGCGTCCTCGCGGATCTCGTCAACGGTAGCCGGAACGGTCAGGTCCATGGACGGAACAACAACGATCATCTTGCAGCCCAGCTTGTTGCAGTCTGCGATGATCTGATCCAGCTTTGCCATAACGGCGTCCTTTTCCTCCTGCGTCTGCTTCATGTTGAAGAAGATCAGGGCGTTGTAGGACAGCATCTTCAGGTGATGCTTCGGGTCAGCGAACCATGCGCCGAGATCGTCGATGGTGTACTTGCCGGCAGCGATCTCGCGGTCGAGGCACTCGGACTGAATGTCGATGTAGTCAAAGCCGTACTTCTCGCACAGGTCGAGGTCTTCGAGTACGGAGTGGTTTTCGCAGAAACGGTTGCAGCCTTCGTTAAAACCGATTTTCATAGCAGTAACTCCTTTTAGCGTATCAATTTCGCGTTGTAAAACGCGGTATAGTGGTTAAGGTGATATGCAAGGGCAGTAAAGCAGGAAGCTCGGCCGCCCTTGCGAGTGAGTAGCAATGAATAGAAAATGCCAGGTGGATTACTTCTTGTAGAAGTCCGGGGTGCCGCCGGTAACAACCTTCTCCGGCACACCGGAGGTCTGGGACTTAACCAGAGCGTCAGCGGTGATGGAAGCAACGTAGCCGTCCCAGGCAGAGGAGCCGCCGGTCTCACCCTTGAGTGCGTGGTCAACCCAGTCCTGAATCTCAACGTCGTAGGAGTCGATGAAGCGCAGGATCCAGTTGTCCTCGATCTTGGTGGAAACCTCGTTAGCGTAGCGAACGGTCGGGAAGGACGGGCACGGCAGGTTTACAACGCCGTTCTCACATACAACCTCGCAGTTGATGTCATAGCCGAAGCCGCAGTTTACGTTAACCTCGAGCATGTTGATGATGCCGCCCTTGGTCTTCATGATCATGATCTGCGGGTCCTTCAGCGCGTTCTTAACCTTGCTGTTGGTCTTCGGCATGATGCACTGAACCTCGTCCCACTCGTCGTTTACCAGCCACGGCAGAACGTCGATCTCGTGGATTGCGGTATCGGTAACAGCCATTGCGGTGGTGTAGTCGTCGGCAACGCCGTCTGCACGGTGGGTGCACTTGATTACCATCGGGGCACCGAACTTGCCGGAGTCGATCAGCTCCTTGACCTGACGGTAGCCGCGGTCGTAACGGCGCATGAAGCCAACCTGAACCAGGTGCTTGCCGCCGGCCATCTCGGCCTCAACGATCTCCTTGCCGTCCGCAGCGGTGTTTGCCAGCGGCTTCTCGGAGAATACCGGCTTGCCAGCCTTGATCGCTGCCAGAACCGGACCCTTGTGGAACTGACCCGGGGTGGTAACAACAACAGCGTTTACATCCGGATCGTTGATTGCTTCGTTGAAGTCGGTGTAAACCTTGGTGCCGGCACCGGCGATCTCAGCGCCCTTCTTTGCGCCTTCTTCAAATACGTCGCAGACTGCAACGACCTTTGCGTTGCGGATGCGGTTCTGGATGCGTTCAATGTGTTCACGGCCGATCATGCCGCAGCCGATCAGTGCAATGTTCAGGTTTTCCATGATAAAGCTCATCCTTTCAAAATATGCCGCTGTACGGCAGAGTTCAAGTCTAACGGATTATGTGCGAGTATTCCAGGAGCCGCAGCAATGCTGCGCCCCCTGAAAACTCGGAAAAAGAAGAGAGATTGTGTGTGTCTGTTTTACGCGCGCTTTGCGTTCTTGCGCATATCAAGGATAACCGAACCGACGATGATCAGGCCCTTGACGATGTTGGTCATGTTATCATCGACCTTCAGCATAACCAGGCCGTTGTTGATAACGCCGAGGATCAGGATGCCTGCCAGAACACCGGATACGCGGCAGATACCGCCGGTGTGGGAGGTGCCGCCTACGGTAGCCGCAGCGATAGCGTCCAGCTCGTAGTTCAGGCCGGAGTTGGCCGGATCAGCCGAACCTGCACGGCCTGCCAGCAGCATACCTGCAACAGCCGCACAAACCGAGCACCATACATAAACCATGATGAGGTTCTTTTCTACATTGATGCCGGCAACGCGGGCAGCCTGATCGTTGCCGCCGATGGCATACACGTTTTTGCCGAAGCGGGTCTGCGTCAGCAGGAAGGCCGAGATCGCAAACATAACGAAGAATACCAGAATGATGACCGGAACCGGGCCGATTTTAGCAGAGCCGAGGAAACGGAACTCCGAGGACAGGGTGGAAACCGGACGGCTGGTGTACATTTTTGCGCTTGCGCGGCAGATCAGCTGTGCGCCGAGCGTTGCGATGAAGGGCGGAATCTTGGTGTACGCGATGATCGCACCGTAAATAGCGCCGATGCCTGCGCCGATTGCCAGACCGATCAGAATAACCAGCGGTGCGGGCAGGGTGCCCAGACCGGGGAATACTGCGTTGGCATAATCTGCCGGCTGAACCAGAGATGCCGTGATGCAGGCAACCAGGCCGGCCGATGCGCCGATCGTCAGGTCGATACCCTTGGACAGGATCGCGAACATAACGCCGAAGGCCAGAATACCCTTGACGGCCTCACCGGAGAGCAGCGTCAGCAGGTTGTTTACGGTGAAGAAACTGGGCTGTGCAACACCCATGATAATGACCATAGCGATCAGTACCAGCCAGATCGAGTTCTGCGACAGGAATTTTTTCTTGTCAAACGTCTTTTGCATACCATTTACCCTTCTTTCTTATTTCTCATCAGCAGCGGGCTGGTAAGGAACCTCGCTGGTAGCGTATTTCAGGATCAGCTCGGACGAGAAATCCTTGCGATCTACGATTGCGGTCATCGTGCCTTCATGCATGACCACGATGCGGTCGGACATACCCATAACTTCGGGCAGCTCGCTCGAGATCATGATGATCGCCTTGCCTTCGCCGGCCAGCTTGGTGATCAGCGAGTGGATTTCGGCCTTGGCGCCTACGTCGATACCGCGGGTCGGCTCGTCTACGATCAGGATGTCCGGATCGGTCAGCAGCCAGCGGCCTACCAGAACCTTCTGCTGATTACCGCCGGAAAGGTTCTTGATGGGGGTGTCGATCGTCGGTGTTTTGGTATTGAGCTTACGCACATACTCTTCGGTATCCTCGCGCATCTTCTTGTGATTGAGCGGGAAACCGTAGTTTTTCAGGCTGGCAAGCACGGTATTGTCCTTGATGCTCAGCATACCGACAATGCCGTTGCCGCGTCGGTCCTCGGTCAGCAGGGCGATCTTGTGGGCGATGGCGTGCTCGGGGGACTTGATGTGCAGCTCCTCGCCGTCCTTATAGACCTTGCCGCCGGTGATATGGCGCATACCGAAAATAGCCTCTGCCGTTTCGGTACGGCCTGCGCCGACCAGACCGGCCATGCCCAGAATTTCACCGCGGTGCAGCTCGAACGATACGTTCTTTACCGCATGACCAGCGGAAAGGTTCTCGACCTTCAGAATGGTATCTCCGATCGGGCAATCCACCTTGGGGAACATATTGGAAACCTCACGGCCTACCATAAGCTGAATCAGTTTATCTACGTTCAGGTTTTCCGCGCGGTCGCTGGCGATGTACTCGCCGTCGCGATATACGGTGATATCATCCGAAATGCGGAAAATTTCATCCATTTTATGCGAAATATAAATGATTGCTACGTTCTTCTTTTTCAGGTCTTCGATGATGCGGAACAGATGCTCAACCTCGGTTTCGGTCAGGGAGGAGGTCGGCTCGTCCATGATTACGATCTTGCTGTCATACGAAACCGCCTTTGCGATTTCAACCATCTGCATTTTTGCAACCGTCAGGTTGCCCATCTTTTCATCCGGATCAACATCCAGATGCAGGCGCTGGAACAGGTCGATGCTGTCCTGACGCATTTTCTTGTGATCAATGATCAGGCCTTTGCGCGGTGCGCGGCCCAGCCAGAGGTTTTCGCTGACACTGCGTTCCGGAACCGGCGATAATTCCTGATGGATCATCGAAATGCCGGAGTTCAGCGCTTCCAATGTGGTTTTGAAACGGATTTCCTTGCCGTCAAAAACGATCTTGCCCGATGTGGGCGGATGGATGCCGATCAGGCATTTCATCAAAGTTGATTTGCCTGCGCCGTTTTCTCCCATCAGGGTATGTACGGTACCGGGGCGTACCTTGAGCTGTACGCCTTTCAGCGCACGCACGCCGGGGAAATCCTTGACGATATCGGTCATCTCCAGGATATACTCTTGACTCACTGCTTTTCACCCCAATATCTCTGCGTTTTTTTAGGAAGGGGACATATGGAAATGTCCCCTTCTCAACATTCAGTGTCGGAATTTAGTCGTAATCTGCTACGTTGTCGATGGTAACCGGCTCGAACGGTACCCAGATGATGAACTCGTTCTCGTCGTCTACTTCATAGCCGGTGCCCTCTGCGATCGGCTTGCCGTCGATCAGGTTTGCAGCTGCCTGCAGGGAAGCGCGGCCCTGACCCTCTGCGTTCTGGAATACAGTCATAGCGAGGGTGCCGTCCTTGATAGCCTGACGGCCGTCAGCGGTTGCGTCGATGCCGACGATCGGAACGGACTTCGGGTCCAGACCCTGCTGCTGCATTGCTTCGACTGCACCGAGTGCCATTGCATCGTTGTTGGAGATGATGCAGTCGTACTTGGTGGTCTTGAGCAGCGGAGAGATCATGTCCATTGCGGTTGCACGGTCATAATCGGCTGCCAGCGGAGCTGCTGCTGCGGTTGCCTTGATGCCGTTGTCCTCCAGTGCCTTGAGCACGGATGCGGTACGGTTGGTGGTGGAGGTCTGACCGAGGATGCCGTTGAGCATCAGGTAGGAGATATCGGTCTTGCCCTGATCCTTAAAGAACTTTGCGAGGAACTCGCCCTGGAATGCGCCGGAGGTCATTTCGTCGGAGCCGACGTAAACAGCCTTCTCATTCAGTACGGAGGGATCGCCCGGGAAACGGTTTACGAATACGACCGGAACATCGCCTGCGGCCTCGATACACTGTGCAGCGGTCTCGGGGTCTACCATGTTGATGATGATGGCATCTTCACCTGCGGTAACCGAGGATTCGATGTACTGGATCATCTTGCTGGTGTCACTGTTGGCATCCTGGGTGGTCAGGTTGATGCCGGTGTCCTTTGCAGCGGCCTGAGCGGCTGCCTCCATTTCGCTGAGCCACTCATCGCGCTGGCTCATGATCAGCGTTACCTTGTGGCCGCTGCCGCCGTCTGCGCTGCTGCCCTGCTGTGCGCCACCGCCGCAGCCTGCCAGCATGGATGCCATCATTGCCGATGCAATCAATCCTGCGAAAACTCTTTTTTTCATTTGCTTTTACCTCATCTTTCTCAACTTTTTTCTTAGCCGTACACGTTCACATTTTGGAAAAATGCGATTTACGCTTGCCTTGATTTAGTTTTACACTCTTTTTCGATGTGCGTCAACCGGCTTTTTGAATTTTCACCAAACCGCACAGACGAATCCTGTGAAAACTGGTGATTCTGTCTACACAAAATTGTGATTTTATAAGCTTTGCACGACAGAGCGGGGGAATCGCTTATGCAAAACTACCCGCCTCAGATACAGGATCTGGCTGTTAATCCAATCTCACAATAACTCTGTAATTATTGCTGATTTTGCGTGTTTTACTTGCTTTACGGCGTTTATAGCAGATGTATTGTATGAAAATGTGAGCAAAACACGGAAAGTTCGGAAAAGAGTGCATTTTTGCGTGCACGGCGTGAATAAGTAGAATCCGTACACGTGCACAATATTGTGAATACCGCTTTATTCACTTTAGATATAGACTTATTATGGGTATTATGTTATGCTTTAACTATAAAAACGGGAAAGTCCCGTTCTGACAGAGGTGATATCATATGGCAATTACCCTGAATCAAATTGCCGAGATTTGCGGTGTGTCCCGCGGTACAGTCGATCGGGCACTCCATAATAAAGGAAATGTTCGCCCTGCGGTAGCGGAGCGGATCAAGGCGGTAGCCGCCGAATATGGATACACCCCCAACCGTGCCGGTCTGGCACTGTCCCGCGCATCGCATCCGATTCGCATCGGCGTGATCATTATTTCGGTGCAGACTCCGTTCATGCAGATCGTTCTGGATGCCGCCCGGCGCGAAGCCCGCCGTCTGGCTGCGTTCAGCGTGGAGGTCATCTTCCGGCTGTCGCCCTCGCTCGATCCGGTCGAACAGGTCTCGATGATCGAGAATCTGGTCGAGCAGCATCATATCAGTGCGCTGGCGATCACGCCGCTTGACTGTCTGCTGGTCGAAACCAAAATCAACGAGCTGATCGACCAACGTGGAATACCGGTCGTTACGTTTAACACCGATCTGCCCAACAGCCGTCGGCTGTGCTATGTCGGGCAGGAAAACATTTCTTCCGGCCGTACGGTGGCCGAGCTGATGCGTCTGGTGACGCGGGAGAGCGGTACGGTGGCTACGATCATTACGCCCTGTATGTATCACAGTGCGTACCGCGAACGTCTGAAGGGCTTTAAGGAGGAGCTGCTTACCCCCGACTCGCCGCTTCAGCTGCAGGAGGTCACGCTGCCGAACGATGACAGCAATGTGGTTTACGAGCATACGCTCCGTCTGCTGCAGGAGACTCCCGAGCTGACCGGTATCTACGCGATCACACCGGGTTATGCGGGCGCATGCAGCGCGCTGGTCGATTCCGGCCGCGCACGGGGGGTGCACCTGATCATGCACGATGAGATCCCCGCCAACCTGTACGAGCTTCGGCGCGGTGTTGCGGATTTTGTCATCGGGCAGGATGCGGTGCAGCAGGGCGCACTGCCGCTGTCCCTGCTGGCCGATTACATTCAACTCAAACAGCAGCCGCAGAAGGAGTTTTACCATACCGATATTCGGGTGCTGCTGCGGCACAATATCGAAAATTTACTTTGATCCGGGTCAGGAGGTATTATGTCTGTTCCGCTTCCGGCATTTCGCCGTATCAGACTAACGCAGCAATGTGTGATTCATCCGCAGGATAAGGGCGGCAACTATCTGCCTTGCGCCTTGGAGGATTGGGTGCTGTTTGTTTCGCTTGCTGCGGACGGGGAGAAGATCATTCTGCGGACCGAGCACCTCTGTCTGCCGATCAAACCCGGCGGCGCGCTGCTGCTGCCGCCGAATGTCTGTCACGAGCTGCCGTTCGTACAGGCACCCTGTCTAATGCTGGGCTTTTCCGCTGCGGATGACGGACAGGCGGTGTTTGAGTTTCCGCAGTTACAGGGAACACCGGCATGGATGTTTCTGCTGCTGCTCTACTCGGAACAGACCACGGCTACCGCCCGGACACCGCTTCTGGAGGCGCTGCTGATGCAGATGGCGCCTATGGCGCATGGCTTCGAGCTGTGTGCGCCGGATGCCGCATTCTCGCTTGCAACCGAGGTATTGCAGCATTTGAACCTGTGCTTTGCCGAGGAGCTTTCGCTGACCGAGCTGACCAATCGGTTTCACGTTTCGACCAGCCACATGATCCATATGTTCAAGGCGCAGTTCGGCCTGCCGCCCATTCAGTATATGGTGCGCCGCCGGATCGGGGAAGCGCAGCATCTGCTCCGCACAACGGAGGACAGTGCGGGTGATATTGCCGGTCGGGTCGGCATGATCAACCGCAATTACTTTTACCGGATGTTCAAGCGTCTGGTGGGGGTATCGCCGGTTCGATACCGCGAGGTCATTGGCGAACGCCCGGATATGCTGGCTTGAGGAAACGGCTTTACGGGATCGAGCAGGACCCGATGGAGATCTGGTCTACGCAGTACGCTGCCATGCTGGAGGTGCTCGCAGCCGCGGATGTCCGTTAAATACTTGGGTCTACGTCAAGCGTTTCGGTATTCTAGAAAATTTTTCTGGTTCATTACTGTTACCTGCACAAGACACAACCCCTGGTTTCCGGTTCCGATCCGGTTTCCGTGGTCTAAATAATCAAGACGGCGGAAACCTCTGCATCATACGCAAAACAACCGAGCGACTGCATTTTCAGCCGCTCGGTTGTTTTGTCTGCGTCGCTCCGTACGATACCTTATTGTATACAGCGCCGTGCGGCATCACGCCTGCCGCCGCTTTCTCTCCCGGATGAGCGTGGACTTGCTGATGCCGGTGAGCTTGACGACCTGCGCGTAGGAATGGTCCGCGAGCAGCGTCATCGCATGGTCGAGCTGCTCGGTGTCGAACTTGGGCGGGCGGCCTTCACGGAAATTTGGGTCGGTGGCGCGCGCGACCGCCTTGCCCTCCTGCGTGCGCTGGACGATCATGTCGCGCTCGAACTGTGCAAACGACAGCAGTACATTGCGCAGCAGCGTGTTCACCGAATCGTTCGACAGGATGCCGAGGTTCAATACGTTGATGGTAATGCCCTCGTCGATCATCTCGGTGATGAGGCCGGACGCCTGCGACACCGACCGCGCCAGCCGGTCGAGCCGTGTCACGATCAGTACATCGCCGCGCCGCAGCTGCGCCCGCAGCCTGTCCCATTCCGGTCGGTCCATCTTGGTGCCGGTGAACGTGTCCGTGTAGATTTTTTCCGCGCCCGCCGCCGTCAACGCCGCCTGCTGCGCGTCCAAACTGTTGCCGTCGCGCGCCTGCGTTTTGGTGGATACTCTCGTATAGCCGAATATCATGCCAATCCCTCCGTTTTCACGGTTTTGACACCGCGAGTTTTGAATATATGTTTTGATACCTACATTATAACTTATGACGCTGAGTTTTGCAACCGGTAGCAATACTTGAAGGTTTTGAGACCGTCCGGCACCAACTCAACCGCTGCTGCACATCCTCTGCCGCACGGCAACGAAACCTTAAAAATGTGATTTACCTGCAATAACTCACTCATAAAATGTGAACCAACTAAAAATTCTCGCTTTGATTTTGTGCAGATGATTGCATTTCTTCCTCTATCGGGGTATAATACCCTCATAAGAGGTGAACCCAAATGCTCTATCTAAAACGCAAAATCGACGCTTTTCTGTCGGAATGGAAAGCAAATCCGGATAAAAAGCCGCTTATCGTCAAAGGGCCGCGGCAGGTCGGCAAGACCGAATCCATTCAGCGCTTTGCCGCAGAGAACTACACGAGCGTTATCACGATCAACTTCGTGGAGGAGCCAAAGTACAAAATGATAACCGCAGACGGCTACAAAGCGGCGGATATCATCAAAAATATCTCGCGTATCGACCCTTCTAAGCGGTTTATTGAGGGTGAAACCCTGATTTTCTTCGATGAACTGCAGGAGTTTCCCGACATTGCGACCGCGCTCAAATTCTTCAAGATCGACGGCCGGTTCGACGTCATTTGCAGCGGTTCCATGCTCGGTCTCAACTACCGTAAAATTGAGAGCAACAGTGTCGGCTACAAGACCGATTACGAGATGTTCTCACTGGATTTTGAGGAATTTTTGTGGGCCGGCGGCTACGACGATGCCTTTATTGACGATATGCTGACGCACATGCGCACGCTGACGCCGTTCAACGAACTGGAAATGTCGGTCTGCGGCGAGCTGTTCCTCAACTACTGCATCCTCGGCGGCATGCCCGCCGTTGTCCGCGAGTTCATCGAAAAGGGCACGTTTGAAGGCTCACTCGAAACCCAGCGCCAGCTGATCGCGGACTACAGGGAGGATATCCGCAAATACGCGGACGGCATGGACCAGACCCGCATTTTGAACGTGTTTCAGCACATCCCGGTCCAGCTTGCCAAGGACAACAAGAAATTCCAGATTTCCAAGGTCGCGTCCGGCGCGCGTTTCCGCGATTACCGCGGCTGCATTGAGTGGCTGAACGACGCCGGCATGGTCAACATCTGCTACTGCCTGAATTTCCCGGAACTGCCGCTCAAGGGCAATTACGACGAGACAAAGTACAAGCTGTATTTTGCGGACAGCGGCCTGCTCGTCGCCATGCTCGATGAGGAGGCGCAGGAGGACTTGCGCGCCAACAAAAACCTCGGCGTGTACAAGGGCGCACTGTATGAGAATGTAGTCGGTGAGGCGCTCGTCAAGGCCGGGTATCAGCTGTATTACTACAAGCGCGAGGATTCCACGCTCGAGCAGGATTTCTTCGTCCGCACGGCATCCGCGCTCATTCCGGTCGAGGTCAAGGCCCAGAGAGGCACGGCGAAATCTCTGCGCACGCTCATCGCCAGTGATAAGTATGAGGATATTCACTATGGCATCAAATTTACCGCCGGGAATGTCGGGTTCAGTGATGATATTTATACGTTCCCGTACTTTTGCGCGTTTTTGCTCAAACGGTATCTGGCGGGTGAGCAGAGCGAAAAGTTGTAACTTTGTGACGTTGTAACTTTATAACTTTACACTCTGATCGGTATAGAAAAAGGAGAAACTGCACCCGCAGTTTCTCCTTTTTTCATTACTTATTTGCTGCCTTACAGCCGATATAGAAACGTCATAATCTGCGCTCTGGTGCAGTGCTGGTTCGGCGTCACAGTGAAAGCGGTCGGGTTGATGGTAAACGCCCCGCTGTCAGATGCCAAATCGCTTACCGCTTCAAATACCGAAAGTGTCAACTGACCGCTATCTCGTCTACAGTTTGAGTCTAAGCAAATAACATAAATCTCCTCGGAACCATACCCTATATTCTATCCGTCTAATCCGAATATAAATCGTTCTAACGTATGAGATGGAAGGTGGATATGACGCTGTAAATCAATAGTATATAACTTTATAACGTTGTAAAGTTATAACTTTTATTTAGATAAATATTTTATAAAATACAAAATTCCGACAAAATACGCCTTATTTTGTCGGAATTCCTTGCATATAAAGTTCTAACGTTACAACTTTACAACGTTACGCAAAAAACTGATCGAGTGCCTGCCGTACCAGCTCGGACATATCGCAGTC
>OFMB01001239.1_pt1 | contig 12463 bp, 6 predicted proteins | sample 1541111 | NCBI WGS metagenome assembly OFMB01 (sample SAMN04209241, study PRJEB22552) | human gut metagenome | biome: gut; material: feces | host: Homo sapiens | place: USA: Oklahoma
GGGGGAAAGCCAGTAATTATACGTTGTGCCTGAACAGTTCACAGCTTGGATATGCCAGGTGTGAGAAGATAATTATGGAATGCAGTAAATAACCAGAAGTGATAATTATATGATGTGATATATCTGTAAAAAAAGGAGGACAATAGGTAATGCTAGAAAAATACAGAAAATCAGCATTGTTGTGGAAATAATGCGTACAACTATCGCAATCTACTTTGCATACAGAATTAAATTATAAAATTTGCAAATGTTTATTGACTCTACAACCGATATAGAGTTTATGATATGCTCATATCAGATAAGAAAGAGGAAAATGCTATGGAAAAAAATCTTACAACTGGAAGTGTATTCAAAAATGTAATTTTGTTTTCCCTTCCATATCTGCTTTCCTATTTTTTGCAGACACTCTATGGAATGGCAGATTTGTTTATTATTGGGCAATATGATGGTGTAGCAAGCACAACTGCGGTATCTGTCGGTTCGCAAATCATGCATATGATTACTGTTATGATTGTAGGTCTTGCGATGGGAACAACAGTAAGTATTGCACAGGCAATTGGAGCTGATAATAAAAAACAGGCATCTAAGGCAGTTGGTAATACCATAGTTTTATTTATGGGAGTTGCTATCGTTGGAATGGCATTGCTGCTTATGCTGGTACACCCTATTGTATCAGTAATGTCTACCCCTGCGGAGGCTGTAAATGGTACGGTCACATATCTGACAATCTGTTTTATTGGTATTCCATTTATCACGGCGTATAACATCATCAGCGCCATTTTCAGAGGTATGGGAGACAGTAAAAGTCCGATGTATTTTATAGCCGTAGCATGTATTGCAAATATTGTATTGGATTATCTTTTTATGGGAACATTTAAACTTGGTCCTGCGGGTGCTGCACTTGGAACGACTATTTCACAGGCAATCAGTGTGTTGGTATCAGTGATTGTTATTATAAAAAGAAAAAGTGTTGTGCTAAGTAAGAAAGATTTCAAACCTTATCGTGAGGTAATGGGGAAAATATTATATATCGGTATTCCAATTGCTGTGCAGGATGGCCTGATTCAGGTTGCTTTTATTGTGATAACGATTATTGCAAACCAGAGAGGATTAAACGATGCAGCTGCCGTTGGCATTGTAGAGAAAATTATAAGCTTTCTGTTTCTGGTTCCGTCTTCTATGTTATCAACTGTTTCAGCTCTTGGGGCACAGAATATCGGAGCAAATAAACCAGAAAGAGCAATTGCAACACTGAGGTATGCTGTGTTGATTGCAGTTGGATTCGGAATATTGGCAACTATTACAATTCAATTTACCGCCGGATCAATCGTAGCTTTATTTACCGATGGAAATACATCAGCTGGAGCAGATGTGATAAGGCTTGGCAGTCAGTATTTGCGAGGCTATATTTTTGACTGCATTTTTGCAGGTATTCATTTTAGCTTCAGCGGTTATTTCTGTGCTTGTGGAAAATCCGGATTGTCATTCTTACATAACATTCTGGCAATTGTACTGGTTCGTATTCCGGGAGTTTATCTGACATCAAGGCTATTTAAGACAACATTGTTTCCGATGGGACTTGCAACAGCAGCCGGTTCGTTGTTATCAGTTTTTATCTGTGTGATTGCGTTTTATGTCATATATCATAAAGAACCGATAAGGAAGGATCATCATTTATTCGGATATCATTAAGTTCGTTATTAAGACGTTCTGCCCACTGACGCAGAACGTCTTCTTTTGTTTGATAATTTTTATAAAGGGAGGCACGTCCAACCTCCTTACCGCTGGTGAATTTACCTGTTGTAATGAGCTTAGTATGTTTTGTCTTGAATCTTTGTCTAATATATCTAATCAAAAGAAAGTTATAATTCTATATCGTTCGTGTCGAAAAAATGTCATTTCACGCAGATGGCATTTTTTAAAATGCCTTTTATTGTATAATATGATGTAAGTAAGATACAACGTATTTTTATAATCGTTTTACGAATCGTTTTACAAATTGTTTTACGAATCAATTATTATAGTGTTTTATAATGTTAAAAATATTGTAAAAATGTTGTCAAAAATACAAGAAGTGCGATAAAAGGAGGAAGAGTTTATGAGGTATTCAAACTTAAAAAAGCTTGCTGCGGTAGTATTATCTATCGGAATGGTATTTTCAAGCAGTGCTGTGACTGGTTTTTCAGCAGATAACAGCAAAATGATACCTACGATTGCTGAGAGCTCATATAGCCAGGCGGCAGCAGTTATGGATGAAGAATATGCCTATGATGGAACATATGTTGATAACTGGGGGGATACGCGTAATGGTAGTCAGCTTGGAGTGACATATACAAAGGATGCAACAGAATTTAATATATGGGCCCCTGCGGCAACAGGTGTAAAAGTTAATATTTATGAAGCAGGTGCAGGTAATGCTAGTAATGCCTGTAAGATAGGATCTTATACATTAGAGAAGGTGTCTAGCAGTAAAGAATGGAATGGTATATGGACTATAACGCTTTTAGGTGATTGGGGTGACTTATATTATGATTATACGATTACCACAACAGCTGCTTATAATAAGGACAGCAATCAAACACAAACATATAATATTCAGGATCCATATTCGGTTGCTGTCAGTGAAGATGGAAAGTATTCATATATTACAGACACTTCTACAATATCACCTGAAGGTTGGGATAACGACAGGCACGTATATGTTGATTCAACAAAAGCCAATACTGTTTACAGGATAAGTGTCAAGGATTTTTCATCAGATGCTGAATCGGGTATGACGGCTGGTGGAAAGTATAGTGCATTTACGCAAAAGGGTGCAAAAGTAAATAGTGCGGGAGAGCTTGTATCAGGTATCGATTATTTGAAGGAGCTCGGTGTTACGACAGTACAGCTTGCACCGTTTGCGGATTATGAGGCTGACAGTGAATATGAGATTTTAAATTATAATGCACCTGAGACAAGTTATGCTTCCAATCCGTCGGACTGCAAGACTGTAATAAAAGAATGTAAAGAGATGATTCAGGCACTCCATAGTGCAGGATTTTCTGTTGTGATGGAGATGCCTTATACGCATGCTTCAGAGGAAAATTCTCTTGAAAAGTCAGTTCCGGGCTTTTTTTACAGAATAAATAATTCCGGAGGCAGATATACAACAAATACAGGATATGACAATGAGTTTGCCACAGAGCGCAAGATGTACCGTATTTATATGGTTAATTCCATGAAATATTGGGCAGAGGAATATCATGTGGATGGATTTTCGCTGGATTTGATTGACTGTGTAAATATGAAATACAGAGGTACATCTCAAGTAAATAAATGGCTGGATGATATAAAGAAATCATTGGCAGAGGAAGATGAAAATCTGGTTATCTGGGGAGATAATTATACCAAAGAAGAAAGGCAGAATAAGACTTCAGTTTATGATGAAATTATTGGTACAACAGGTGGTACTTATGGCGATAGAAATGAAAAAGCCGTAAAAATCTATAAGCAGAAAGCAGCAATGAAATATGCCACGCCGGGAACATTGTTTATGGATGGCGGAGAGGAAATGTGTAACAGCGTTAAAGAAACAGGCAGCAGTTGCCTTGAATGGAAGGATTCGGCAGATTACGCAGATGTAGTCTCATATTACAGAGGACTTATGCAGATACGAAAAGCATTTTCACCGCTTGCGGATAGTCAGGAAATAACAGATTCGGAAGCTTATGTGCTTACAGGTACCAAAGCTGATGAATGGGACACTATGGCAGTATTAAATAATGATTCAGATGTGGCAAAAGAAATCACAATTCCGGTTCAGACAAGAGCTGCCGCAGACTGGGTTGTTATTGCTAACGGCGAAAGTGCAGGAGTTACATCGCTTGGTGAAGTGTCTGGCTCAGTTGTAAATGTTCCTGCATATACTACAATGATTCTTGTAGACAGGGAAAGCTTTGAGGCTGTGGCTGTAACCTCAGACAAAGGAAAAGTAATTGTTAATTATGTTATAAAAGATAGTGGGCAGAAGTTACGTGAATCGATTACACTTCAGGGTACACATGGAACGAATTATGTGGTGCCTGATAATATTAAGATTCCATCAGGATATGCTTTTTTAAGTCAAATAGGCAATAAAAGGGGTGTGTATACATCAGATACACAGACAGTTACATATTATTATGAAGCGATAGATCCAGATACAGTAGTATACGGAATTAAAAATAATGGAGTGTACTGTAAGAACGCAAAGTTTAAAGTAAATTCTTCTGATTATACACAGGTAATGGCAGGAAATAAAATACTTACACCTGATGCGGATGGTGCTTATACTGTGTCTGCGGCAGATGGCACACAGACAATAGCATTGACAGATAGTGAAGGATATAGCATTTATCTGTCTATTACAGTAAATGCAGACCACACAATAAATAACAGTGACTGCACGAAGGAATCGACCTGCTCTGTCTGCCAGCAAACATTTCCGGCACAGACAAGTCATAGGTTTAGTGCCAACTGGACAAAAGACGATACTAGTCATTGGAAGGTGTGCGAGAATGACGGCTGTACGGTAACAACAAAAAAAACAAAACATAGCGGTACAGATGATGGCGATTGTACAACGCCTGTAATATGTGAATGTGGTGAGGTTGTTACAGCAGCAGAGGCAGAACATATATATGATGAGAGGAAGTCAAACGGTAATGGTACGCATACCCGCAAATGTATAACTGTAGGATGTACAAAAGTAGAAACAGAAAACTGTGCGGGAGGAGAGGCAACATGTAAAAAGAGAGCTGTCTGCACAGAATGTAATGCAGAATACGGCACATTAAACCCTGCAAATCATAACGGCAATGAAGTATGGGAACAGACAGCAGAAACACATCAGAAAAAATATGACTGCTGCGATAAGGAAGTATCAGTAAGTGAAGCACATGATTGGGAAAATGGTGTGTGCAAAGTTTGTAATTATCAGTGTGGACATACAGGAGGAAATGCAACCTGTGTGAAAAAAGCGTTGTGTACAATATGTGGTGAAGAATATGGCACTTACAATATGAGTATACATGAAGACTTGCATTTAGTAGCGGCAAAGGAAGCTACTATGACAGATGAAGGAAATATTGAATACTGGTATTGTAATGCTTGTGACAGATATTACATCAGGCAGGATGGGCTTGTTGAAATTGAAAAATCACAGACTGTTATTGCAAAGCTTAAAGATACAACACCACCGGCAGATATAACACCACCGGCAGATGTAACACCACCGGAAGATATAACACCACCGGCTGATACAACATCACCAGCCGATATAACACCTGCGATCGATACGGATAAAGAAGCTAAGGAAGAAGCAGTAAAAGAACAGACTCCTGGTACGGGAGATGACAAACGTACATTAGCATGGCTTCTTATGTTTGTAATAGGAGGAGCAGGAGTAATAGTATTTGGTAAGAAAAATAAGTTTACAGATAAAATTTAAAATGGAGTAAAATAATAAATTGCTGGAATTCTGATTCATTTATAGAATCTGAGTTCCAGCTTTTTGTATAAGACAAAAATTTTGTGTTATAATGTTTTACAGGCTTTTTGATGGAATATTTATTTACGAGGAGGAAGCAAAGGGTGGATGAATTGAAGTGCAATAATTGTAAATATAAAACTAATGTATCCAATGTGTATTGGATTTATAGATAAAAGGGAAGAGGAATTCAACAGCATACTTATGTTTTGGAAGGTACAAGGTTTATATGACCGGGAAAAAATAAATAAATTACTAGATGATTTCGAACAGTCATATGACAGGCTTTTTAATCAGGAGTAATTAATTCTTTGTATGTAACTTCTTATACTGCGAAGGATTTACTCCGGCTATTTCTTTAAAAACGCGGTTGAAGTGTGTGAGGTTGGAAAATCCGGTCAGCGTTGCAACCTCGGTGACATTTTTATCAGTTTCCTTGAATAAACGTTCTGCGTTCATTATGCGTGTGCGTTTTATATAGTCAACAACAGTACGGTTAGTATTTTTCTTAAATTCACGACAAAGATAGTAAGTACTTATATGAAACATATCTGCAAGAACATCAAGTGATATGTCGTGTTCATAGTTGTTGTTGATATAGTTAATAATATGCGTTGTTCTGTTATGTCTTTCAATACCAATGGTGCTCTCTTTCATTCCAAGAACTGTAATAATTATAAGATTCACAAGTGCTTCCATCTGTTCCTGCTTGTATGCTGAGGCAGAGTTCTGGGCTTCAAGAAAATAGTACATAAGCCTTCTTAACTTTTTTAATGATTCAGTATCAGACTTGTATACACAGTATGAGTCTGCAAGCTTCTGCCTCAGGGCATCTGATGAAATTATGTCCGGTCTGAAATAAAGTACAATCCTTGAAAATGTGCATCCTTGTTCACTGTAGGAACGATGCATAGTCTGAGGTGGGAATATAATACAATCACCAGCCTCGGTTTTATACAATTTATCGTCTATATAGTGATATCTTTCACCATTATCTAAAAAATACAATTCATAATAATCGTGATAGTGCGAACGTGTCATATTATCGTTGACGCTGGCAGTATGTGCTGCAGCTATGGATTCACCAAGTGACATAAGGTTCTGTGCTACATCTATCATAATAATCCTCCATTCTTGTGCTGCTTCTTTGCGCATCTCAAGTTTGTGCGAAGCAATATTTATATATTTCACAACTGTATAGTTATATTTAATATATTATAAGTAGTATACAACGAAAAATTTGAAAGTGCAAGAAATGTAAAAAAACCAATTTATCCTGTCAATATCTGTATAGTTTTAATTATTGAATAGTTGTATAAATTAATTATAAACAAAACATAAACAAGAGATTATCAGATTACTGAAAGGAGATAAAAAATAATATGAGAATATGTTATAAGGCAGGAAATGTAACCTATAACACTAACTATTATTCTGTTATTACAGATTCAGTAGAAATAAGAATATGGTTTCTCACAGATGAAATAATCAGAATAAGAGCCGGCTTTGATGGAGACTGGGATGAAGCTTCATATAGTCTTGCTATGACAGCATGGGACTCAAGAACAGATGAGTTTTTAAAGGGCTATAGAAAAAGAGTTGAAGTGGCATACTCAGAGCTTGTGGATGGAACTGACAAGGCAGTTATTTGCGGAAGTAAGCTTCGTATAGAAATTGAAAAGAATCCATTCCGTATATGTGTATATGATAAAGATGGAACATTATTACACGCAGATATTACAGATCTTGCATATAGAGAGGATTCAAACAAAAGGCGTATACATACAAGCCAGATAGAGGCGGATGACTACTTTTATGGCTTTGGAGAGAAAGGGGGAGATATTAATAAGGCTGAAAAGTATATGAATATGGCTCCTGGTGATGCAATGGGCTACAATCCTAAGGAAACAGATTCGTTGTATAAGCATATCCCATTTTATATAAAGCTTTCAGGCTCAACCCATAAAGCAGTTGGATATTTCTATCATACAACAGCAGAATGTGACTTTAATATGGGACGTGAAAAGAGAAATTATTGGCATCGTTACTCAAGCTTCAGATCAGATGCCGGAGATATAGATCTCTTTCTTATAGCAGGACCTTCAATAGGAGAAGTAATAAGCAGATATACAGATCTTACAGGCAAGTCAATACTTCTTCCAAAGGCAGCACTTGGATATCTTGGTTCTTCAATGTATTATCCAGAGCTTCCTAAGGATTGTGATGATGCGATACTTGAATTTATAGATACTACCAGAGAAGAAGGAATTCCTGTAGATGGTTTCCAGCTTTCATCAGGATATTGTGCAGTAGAGACAGAGCAGGGGATTAAAAGATGCAGCTTTACCTGGAATCATAAAAGATTCAAGAATCCAGAAGAATGGTTTGCAAAAATGAAGGAAAAGGGCATAGTTGTTTCGCCTAATGTTAAACCTGGAATGCTCCTGGTTCATCCGTATCTGGAGGATATGAAGAAAAAGGATATGTTTGTATATGACAGCATAAAGGATGAACCCGGTAAAGGTACATGGTGGGGTGGAACTGGAATATTTGTAGATTTCACCAAAGAGCAGACAAGAGAATACTGGAAAGAATACCTGAAAGAGGGACTTATAAAGTATGGCTGTGAATCAGTATGGAATGATAACTGTGAATATGATTCTATGGTTGATAAGGATGCAAGAGTGTATTTTGAAGGTAAAGGAAGTACTATTGGTGAGCTAAAGCCGGTAATGAGTAATATCATGTGCCAGCTCTCTAATGAGGCAGTAACGGAATATAATGAGAATATAAGACCATTTTCAGTATGCCGTTCGGGACACGCAGGTATACAAAGATATGCACAGGTGTGGGCAGGTGACAATCTTACATGCTGGGATGCATTAAAGTATAACATAGCAACTATACTTGGTATGGGACTTTCTGGCGTTGCAAATCACGGTTGTGATGTAGGTGGATTCTATGGAGAGTCACCAGAGCCTGAGCTTTTTGTAAGATGGGTGCAGAATGGTGTGTTCATGCCAAGATTTTCAATACATTCAGTAAATACTGATAATACAGTTACAGAGCCATGGATGTATAGTGGTATGAAGGATTATATAAGAACTGCAATTAAACTCAGATATTCTATGTCTCCTTATCTTTATTCGCTTGAATACAGAGCACATAAGACAGGACTTCCTATTATGCAGCCAATGTTTATGGTATTCCAGAACGATAGTAATACATATAATGAAGGCGTGGATTTTATGTGGGGCGATTCATTACTTGTAGCAAATGTTGTAGAAAAGGGTGCAGAGATAAGAGAGGTATATTTACCTGATACAGGAGATAAAAATATACGTTTTTATGATTATTATACCAGAAACGAATATGAAGGCGGCAAGACTATAAATGTACCGGTGGATATAAGTTCAATTCCAATGTTTATAAAGAGTGGAGCTATTATTCCGATGGCTGCTAATGAACTTAACAATCTTATGAATGATAAGGTTGATTCACTTCATATAATAATGGCACCTGATATAGATTCTTCATTTACTATATATGATGATGATGGAAAAACTAATGATTATAAGAATGGCAGCTACTTAAAAACTGATATTAGAGTTAAAGCTGGTGCGAAGACATATATCGATTTTGAATATGAAGGCAGTTATGAGAACACAGTAGAAACAATGGAACTTGATGTGATACATAGGGAGAAAGCACCATTCTATGTACAGCTTGATGGAAAGGAAGTGCCACATTTCCTTCATAGAAGAAAATATGAGGAGAGTGATATCGGATGGTATTACAGCCAGACTAAGAAATCAGTGCAGGTAAAGTATCCTAATCCAAAGAAAAACCATCAGGTGCTTATATCATTTGAAGTCTTTGATATGATTGGAATGTAATAGCATCAGGCAAAAGCAGGCTGTTACGAAACAGGAGAAATAGTGTAATTCACAGCTTCAGGTTATTGTGCATAAGACCAGTAGCTGACATATAAAAAATGAGTGCACAGAAATGAGGTATAATATGTTGAAAAAAATGAAAAAATATATTGCTGTTTTGCTTACAGTTACACTTATATGTTCATTTGGGCTGACAGGCTGTGGAACAAATAGCGCATCAAACAGTAAGGAAGCTACCGCAGAAAATCCTATGATATTAACGCTGGCACATGGTTTGTCAGAAAGCCATACAGTACATATAGCTATGCTGCAGTTTGCAGAAGAGGTTAAGCAGAAGACTAACGGAAGAATAATAATCAAGATATTTCCTAATGGACAGCTTGGTTCAGAGACAGAGAATCTTGAGCAGCTTCAGGCAGGTGTTATTGCTATGACAAAAGTATCAGCACCAGGTCTTGCAACATATAATGATGCTTATAATACATTTGGTCTTCCTTATATATTTAGTAATATTGATGAGTTTTATAAAATAATGGATTCTGATAAAATGCAGGATTTCTTCCTGTCATCAGAAGATGATGGATTCGTAACCTTAACATACTTTACATCAGGCTCCCGTTCATTCTACACAAAAGATAAGCCTATACGTAAGCCAGAGGATCTTAAAGGAATAAAGATACGTGTCCAGGATATGAAGTCACAGACGGATATGCTTACAGCACTTGGTGGAACACCGGTAGCAATGTCCTATGGTGACATATATACATCCCTTTCAACAGGTATTATAGATGGAACAGAGAACAATGAAACAGCGCTTACAACAGGTAAGCATGGTGAGATATGTAAGGTGTATTCGGTTGATGAGCACGCCATGATACCTGATGTTATGGTTATGAGCTCAAAGGTATGGAATAATATAGAGCCGGATGATCAGAAGATTATACTGCAGTGTGCAAAGGATGCTACACAGTCTCATAAGGTTATGTGGGATAAGGCAATAGATGAGGCAGTAGCACAGGCAAAGGATATGGGTGTTGAATTTATTTATGATGTAGATAAGGAAGCATTCAGAAGTGCAACAGCAGGTCTTGTTACCGAGTATAGAAATAAGTATACAGGTGTTGCAGCTTTACTTGACAGAATAGATGAGATAAGGAAAGGAGAATAACTATGATTAATATACTTGTTAAAGTTAAAAATGTTATGAATAAGATATTATCAGCAGCAAGTGTTGTTCTGCTTGTGTTTATGACTTCGTTAGTATTATGGCAGGTGTTTACAAGATATGTGCTTGGCAAACCAGCAGCATTTACAGAAGAACTTGTTAAATACTCACTTATGTGGACAGCCTTTATAGGTGCTGCATATGCTTTCTTTACAAGAGACCATATGTCACTCACTATTATTAAAGATAAGCTCACAGGTAATAAACGAAAAATATTATTACTGGTTATAGATGTACTTATTCTTTTACTTGCAGTGTTCGTGTTTGTAATTGGTGGATTTAAGCTGGCAATGTCAGCAAGGGCAGAGTATTCAGCACTTCTTGGTATTCCAAGAACACTTGTATATGCGGTATCCCCTGTTTCAGGTATCTTTATAGTAGTTGCACAGATTATTAATATATATGAAGACTTAACCGGTGTTAAGGTAGAATAGGAGGTAAATATGAGTATTGCAGTAACTACAGTAATATTATTTGTTGTATTCGGTGTACTTCTGTTTTTAGGTGTTCCTATTTCAGTAAGTATTATTGCTTCGTCAATTGTAACTGCCATGTCAACGCTGTCATGGGATCAGATAACATTCATAACCATGCAGAAAATGAATTCGGGTGTTGAAAGCTTTTCGCTTTTAGCAGTTCCATTATTCATCCTTGCAGGTAATATTATGAATAATGGTGGTATAGCCAAGAGACTTATTAACTTTGCACAGATATTCGTAGGAAAGATTCCAGGAAACCTTGCACAGGCTAATATTCTTGCCAATATGCTCTTTGGTGCATTATCTGGTTCATCAGTAGCAGCAGCTTCTGCAATTGGAGGATGTATGAGTCCTATTGAAAAAGAGCAGAAGTATGATCCTGCTTATGCGGCAGCAGCTAACATAGCCTCAGCACCAACAGGACTTCTTATTCCACCTACATCGGCATTCATTGTATATTCAACAGTTGCAGGTGGTGTATCTATATCGACATTGTTTATGGCAGGCTATGTACCTGGAATATTGATGGGTGTTGTATGTATGATAGTCGCCTTCATTGGTGCAAAGAAGTTAGGCATAAAGGCTGTTGGTAGAGATAAGTCAGTAGGTATTTTAAAGATATTTGTTGATGCCATCCCATCATTACTTCTTATAATAATTGTTATTGGTGGTATTGTATCAGGTATATTTACAGCAACAGAAGGTGCTGGTATTGCAGTTCTGTATTGCCTCATACTTTCTATCATATACAAGAGCATGAATTTTAAGACATTTGTAGAGATACTTAAGAAATCAGCTAAGGTGTCAGGAGTAATTCTTTTCCTTATATCAGCATCATCAGCTATGTCATTCGTTATGGCTTATTCTGGAATACCAGCAGCCATAAGTAACGGATTATTAAGTATTTCAACTAATAAGGTTGTAATATTCTTATTAATGAATATTATACTTATGGTTGTTGGTATGTTTATGGATATTACACCAGCTATACTTATATTTACACCTATCTTCCTTCCTATCGCACAGAGCTTTGGAATGACAGATATCCAGTTTGGTGTAATGCTTATATTCAATATGTGTCTTGGTAATATTACACCACCTGTTGGTTCTGTATTATTCGTAGGCTGTGGTATTGAAAATGTATCAATCGAGAAAGTAACACCTAAGCTTATACCTTATTTTATTGGTTTAATTATATTACTTATGCTTATTACATTTATTCCAGAGCTGTCACTTGGAGTACCAAAGCTTATGGGATTGATTTAGTATAAAATAACAAGACTTTTTTCCTAATATTATATAAAACAGACATCCGGCCAGGTCGCTTGATAGGACCTGGTCGGATGTTTTGTTA
>OFMB01001242.1_pt1 | contig 12451 bp, 9 predicted proteins | sample 1541111 | NCBI WGS metagenome assembly OFMB01 (sample SAMN04209241, study PRJEB22552) | human gut metagenome | biome: gut; material: feces | host: Homo sapiens | place: USA: Oklahoma
GAATCAGAAGCAGAAAACGATGCTGAAGCGGATTGTTGCGGCGGCAATCGTATATATCGCGGCGGCAGCAGCGAAAAAAATGAATGTATTTGCCGGAATGCCGCAGCCGTGGACAGAGTTAGTCGTATTTTTAATTCCGTATCTGATTATTGGATGGGATATTGTATACAAGGCGTTCCGGGGGATTAAAAATGGTCAGGTGTTTGATGAGAATTTCCTCATGACAGTAGCGACGTTCGGGGCGTTCGGTGTGGGCGAGTTTTCTGAGGCGGTTGCGGTTATGCTGTTCTATCAGGTTGGCGAGCTGTTTCAGAGTTATGCGGTCAACCGTTCGCGCCAGTCGATCAGCGATCTCATGAATATCTGCCCGGAATATGCCAATATTGAAAAAGATGGACAGTTAGAGCAGGTCGATCCGGACGATGTGGAAATGGATGACATCATCGTGGTACAGCCGGGAGAGCGGATTCCGCTGGATGGCGTGGTGGTAGAGGGTGAATCGATGATCGATACCTCGGCGCTGACTGGTGAATCGGTACCGCGCCGTGCGGCAGCCGGGGATGAAATCATCAGCGGATGTGTCAATGGCAGCGGGCTTCTGCGGGTGCGCGTGACGAAAGAATTTGATGATTCGACGGTGGCGCGGATTCTGGAGCTGGTGGAGAATGCCAGCAGCAAGAAGGCGAAGGTGGAGAACTTTATCACCCGGTTTGCCAGATATTATACGCCGGTGGTCGTGATCGCGGCGGTTGCTTTGGCATTTGTGCCGCCGATTGTGCTGGGCGGAGAATTTGGCGAGTGGATTCAGAGAGCTTGTATTTTCCTGGTAATTTCCTGCCCGTGTGCGCTGGTGATTTCGGTTCCGCTTAGCTTCTTTGGCGGCATTGGTGCTGCATCCCGCATCGGTGTGTTAGTCAAGGGAAGCAATTATCTGGAGGCAGTTTCGGAGCTGGATACGGTTGTATTTGATAAGACAGGCACCCTGACGAAGGGCGAGTTTAAAGTGACGGAGCTGCATCCGGCGGGAATCAGTGAGGAGGAGCTTCTGGAGCTGGCGGCGTATGCCGAGAATTATTCGACGCATCCGATCGCGGAATCGATACGGGAGGCGTATCGTGAGAGAAAAGGCAGTTTGGCAGAAGCAGAAACTCAAAAGGCGAATGCGGGAACAGCAGAAATCGTTCTGGATGCTGACAATGACACAATAAAAGAGGTGCAGTCCAAAGAGGGTGTGCAGGGAGTGGTACGCAAACCCCTGATCGACTTAACCCGCATCGGTGAAACCAACGAGATTTCCGGTCACGGTATCGAGACAACGATCGACGGTCACATAGTTCTGGCGGGTAATGGACGCCTGATGAAGAGTAAAAATATACCGTATCAGGAATGCGACGGCATCGGCACTGTGATTTATCTGGCAAAGGACGGAAAATTTGCCGGAAGTATCCTGATTGCCGATACGATCAAGCCGGAGACGGAGGATGCGATCCGTGGACTGAAGGCGGCTGGAATCCGCCGTACTGTTATGCTGACGGGCGACCGGAAAGCGGTCGGCGAGGCGGTGGCTGCGAAGGTTGGCATTGATCAGGCGTACACGGAGCTGCTTCCGGCGGATAAGGTGCAGAAGGTCGAGGAGATGCTGGCGGAGATGACCGGAAAGCGGAAGCTGGCATTTGTCGGCGACGGCATCAACGATGCACCGGTTCTCTCCCGCGCAGATGTCGGTATTGCAATGGGAAGCATGGGAAGTGACGCGGCGATCGAGGCGGCGGACATTGTCCTGATGGATGATAACCCGGCGAAGATTGCAGGTGTGGTTAAAATCGGACGCAAGACAATGGCAATTGCGCACCAGAATATCGTGTTTGCCCTGGCGGTTAAGGCGGTTGTGCTTCTGATGGGCGCGGCTGGAGTGGCGAATATGTGGGAAGCCGTGTTTGCGGACGTCGGTGTTTCCGTCATTGCAATTTTAAATGCGATGAGGGCATTAAGAACTAAATAATCGGTAATATCAAAAAGCTATGGCGGAAGGAATACTTGATGGTTCCGGAAACTGTAGCTTTTTAAACTTGCGGCTCTAAGGGATTTATATATAAAACCAATATTTGCAAGTGGAAAGAATAGGAATAAGAAAGAAATCAAGGCTTGGAAAAGATAAAATGCTGGGAATCATACAGAATTTCCAAAATAGTTGTAATAATCCTTAATAAAATAGTAATTGAATCTGACGGAAGAATGAAGTATGATCAAATACCATAGGATATTAGACGGAAAGGAAGGAACAGGATGAAAAAATGGATGAAAACGGCGCTTGTCCTGGCTGCAGCGATCTGCCTGAGTGTGGCGGCTGCGTTCACAGCACTGGCGGCGCAGACGTTTCAGATAACCGCTTCGATCAGCTCCTGTCTGATTGGTTCGGGGCAGAATACAGTGGATATTTCACTTTCAAGCAACGGTGATACAACGGGGACGGACGGAAAGATTTATCTGTTTGAATTGCGGCCGTATGAGTCGGAGATTGGAAGCCGGGCTGATTATGTCAGCAGCGTAGGCGCAGGGGAGACGAGGACCGTCTCGATTCCTTTAAACAAGGGAACCGCCCAGGACCGCCTTTACAGCCGGTTTGTTCCGGCAGTGTTTGACGGAACTACATTTACGGCAGTTGGCGCGGCACATTATATCACAAATCCGGAGGTGGTTGCATCCAATCAGGATGCGTTTAAGACGCCGCTGACGAAAAAGGGCTTGAATATCCAGTTAAATATGCTCAACGATGCATTTACACTGGGTGTCAAACATGTGGCGGTCAATATCGCATTTTCCCAGTTTTTAGGAAGTGGCATTGATTACGAGTACGATGGAAAAACGTATCATTTTAATAAGTCGGTGGTTGAAAATTATGACAAGGTGATCAGTACATATATCGGAAAAGATATATCTGTGACGGCGATCGTTTTAAATGACTGGAATGACGCGCACCCGGAACTGGTTCATGCGGGAACTGCGAAATCTTCGAGCGCCAATTATTATATGTTTAACACGAAGACACAGGAAGGATTTGAGACAACGCGTGCGATCTTCGCGTTTTTGGCGGATCGTTACAGCGGCAAGAATCATAATTCAAATTATGCGAAGATTTCCAACTGGATTCTGGGCAATGAGATCAACAACCAGATTTGGAACTACATGGGACCGGCAGATTTGAATGCATATGTATCCACGTATCAGCAGGCATTCCGCACGTTCTACACGGCGATCAAGAGCACAAGTGCGAATGACCGGGTTTATTTTTCACTTGATTTCTGGTGGGGAGCTCCGTATGAGAACCTGAACGATCAGGTGCATTATACGGGCAAAGGCATTGTTGATACGTTTAACGCCTTGGCAGTAACGGAAGGCCAGATGGACTGGGGCATTGCCTACCATCCGTATCCGTACCCGATGACGGAACCGGAATTCTGGGATGATCCGGCAACGGGGCTGGTAACCGAGAGTGCAGATTCACCGATTGTCAACTTTGCAAACCTGCATGTACTGACCGATTATCTGAATCAGGATTCGATGAAGACAGCATCTGGCGAGGTGCGCCATGTCATTCTGACGGAGGAAGGATTTACTGCACAGAGTCTGACGCGCGGCGATGTGTCGGATATCCAGGCGGCGGCATTTGCATATTCTTACTATATCGTGGACAGTAACCCGTATATCGACGCGTACATTCTGAGTCGTCAGGTCGATGCGCCGTCAGAGGTAAGGGCAGGCTTAAGCTTCGGTCTGTGGTCCTGTGATATGAATCAGGGCAATGAGATTGTAGCGGTAAAGGATCGAAAGCTCTGGAGAGTTTTCCACGACATTGATCAGAAGAGATACACGCTGGAAACTTCGAATTTTGCAAAATCAATCATCGGAATTAATAAGTGGTCGGATGTGATTCCGAACTTCCGGTGGAAGTCTCTGGAACAGTAGCGGATGGTAGACAGAGACTTGTAGAATAAAAACTATAAGAAAAAAAGTATAAATAAAAAAGTGCCTTTCTTCTCGAAGAAAATTTCTTGAGAGGAAAAGCACTTTTTTTAGAAAATAAACGTATCTGGTGTATCGGAGAACCGGGAGTCTCAGATACCATAGATGGTTTGCTGGATTTTGTCTCCGAATTCTGCCGATTTTATCAGATCTTGAGTTCTTATCAGATCTTATTGCTCTGTCTCCAGATATGCATCTTCTCAGCTTCCTTAATCAGCTGATCGCGGAACTGCGGATGTGCAACGGAGATGATAGCCTCGCATTTCTGCCAGGTTGCAAGACCCTTTAAGTTTACTTTACCGTACTCGGTTACCAGGTAGTGCAGGTTTGCACGTGTATCGGTTACGATAGAACCCTGATTTAAGGTCGGGAGAATACGGGACTGCAGCTCGCCAGCCTTGTTCTTGAAGGTGGAGGAGCAGCAGATGAAGCTCTTTCCGCCCTTGGACAGGTAAGCGCCCAGAACGAAGTCAAGCTGTCCGCCTGCACCGCTGATGTGCTTGATTCCTGCGGACTCTGCATTTACCTGACCGAAGAGGTCGAGGTCAACCGCGTTGTTGATGGACATGAAGTTGTCCAGGGCTGCGATGGTGCGGACGTCGTTGGTGTAATCAACCGGAGCACTCATGCAGGCCGGGTTGTTGTTTAAGTAGTCATACAGTTTCTTGGTGCCAGCGCCGAATGCGTATACCTGACGGCCTTTGTCCAGTGCTTTGTGAGCGCCTGTGATCTTGCCGGCTGCGGCAATATCAACGAATGCGTCAACGTACATCTCGGTGTGAACACCCAGATCCTTTAAGTCAGATTTCGCAATCAGGGAACCAACTGCGTTCGGCATACCGCCGATACCTAACTGTAAGCAGGCACCATCCGGGATCTCGTCTACGATCAGTTTTGCAACTGCTTCATCGACATCAGTCGCTGCTGCGCCGCCTCCCATCTCTGCGATGGTCGGGTTGCTGCCCTCTACGATCATGTCTACGTTGGAGATATGAACGCCGTTCTCAAATCCGCCGAGGCAGACCGGCATATTTTCATTGACCTCTACGATGACAACCTTGGAAGTCTCGCAGCAGGCTGACATATGGGAAGCATTTGGTCCGAAGTTGAAATAACCGTGCTCGTCCATCGGAGCGACCTGGAATACAGCTACATCCGGTTTGGTTGCGGACTCACGATAGTATCTCGGAAGCTCGGAATAACGGATCGGAGCATAGAAGCTGAATCCCTGTGCGATTGCCTTTCTCTCGATACCGCTCATGTGCCAGGAGTTCCAGGTCATATGAGCTGCCGGGTTTTCGATCTTGAAGATCTCCGGTACCCACATCAGGATACCGCCGCGGAAGTTTACATTCTCCAGTTCCGGAAGACGTTTTGCGATAGCAGCATCGACTGCTACCGGAGTGCCGGTGGTCCAGCCATAGTCAACCCAGTCGCCAGATTTAACGACGGAAGCAGCTTTTTCAGCGGAAACCAGCTTTTCTGCATACAGTTTCTTGTAATCCATACTTATTCACCTTGTCCTTTTTAATAATATGAAGAAGTCCGTACAAATGCGTGATTCGGACATCCCCCGTTGTTTATCAGTGTATCATCTCCACTACCCCTTGTCAACGAAAGAGGCGGAGGACAAAATAGGGGAAAATGACGACATATTCATATTTATGAATTACAGATATAAGTGTATATAAATAGAAGAAAAATGACTTTGTCTATTAATTCACAAACAAAATACCACGTTGGTTATAATGCCAGAGAAGAACACTTTTATTGAGAAAACGGAAGAAAAAAATTGTGCATTCCGCCTAAAGGCGATCAAAACGATGTAGAAATAAGTGGATTGTACTCGGAAAAATGAGAATCTTAAATCTTTATAAATCCATTGATAATTATTTGACAGGAGCCGCGTGGGGTGTTAAGATACAAATACACTATCATATTTATCACTATTTTACTATTTACTGCAGTTGTGTTATTTACGTGGTGGATCATTTTCAAGGAGGATTTTTTCAATGTCTAAGAAAGTCGTAATTGCAAGTGCATGCCGTACCGCAGTAGGTTCTATGGGTGGCCAGCTCAGTACTGTTCCAGCAGCTGAGATGGGTGCCGTAGTTATCAAGGAGGCTCTGAAGAGAGCAGGCGTTGCTCCGGAGCAGGTTGATCACGTATACATGGGATGTGTTATCCAGGCTGGCCTTGGTCAGAACGTAGCACGTCAGATGTCTCTGAAGGCTGGTCTTCCGGTAGAAGTTCCGGCAGTTACCCTGAACGTGGTTTGCGGTTCTGGTCTGAATGCTGTAAACGCAGCAGCAGATATGATCCTTGCAGGCGATGCTGACATCGTAGTAGCTGGTGGTGCAGAGAACATGTCCGCAGCTCCGTATGCTCTGATGAAGGCTCGTTACGGATACCGTATGAACAATGCGACCATGATCGACACCATGGTAAATGACGCTCTGTGGGATGCATTCAACGATTACCACATGGGTATCACCGCTGAGAACATCTGCGATCAGTGGGGTATCACAAGAGAAGAACTCGATGAGTTTGCAGCAGCTAGCCAGCAGAAGGCTTGCGCAGCTATCGAGGCTGGACGTTTCAAAGACGAGATCGTTCCGATCGAAGTTAAGAAGAAAAAAGAGACTGTTATCGTAGATACCGATGAGGGTCCGCGTCCGGGTTCCACTGTAGAGATTCTTGGCAAGCTTCGTCCGGCATTCAAGAAAGACGGACGTGTAACAGCTGGTAACGCTTCCTCCATCAACGATGGTGCAGCAGCTGTAGTTGTTATGAGCGAAGAGAAAGCAAAAGAACTGGGTATCAAACCGATGGCTACATGGGTAGCAGGCGCTCTGGGCGGTGTAGATCCGAGCATCATGGGTATTGGACCGGTTGCAGCTACCAAGAAAGTTCTGAAGAAGACAGGCTGGAAGGTAGAAGACTTCGACCTGATCGAGGCAAACGAGGCATTCGCAGCTCAGTCTATCGCTGTAGCTCGTGACCTTGGCTTCAACAAAGACATCCTGAACGTAAACGGCGGTGCAATCGCTATCGGACATCCGGTAGGAGCATCTGGCTGCCGTATCCTGACAACTCTGTTATACGAGATGCAGAAACGTGACGCTAAGAAGGGTCTGGCTACTCTGTGTATCGGTGGCGGCATGGGCTGCGCAACGATCGTTGAGAGAGACTAATTTCTGACGCAGAACCGGAGTCGTCGGGGCTTATCCCCGGCGCTCCGGCTGTTTCTGGTTTTACGTATTTCAATTCAAGAGCTTTTTAGGAGGAACTGGAAGTGGGATTTGTAGACTATGAGGTAGACGGACACGTCGCAGTCATAACTATTAATCGTCCGAAGGCACTGAACGCGTTAAACGAGGATGTGCTGAAGGATATTGAAGCTGCATTTGATGCAGTAGACCTTTCCGAAATTCGTGCAATTATCCTGACCGGCGCAGGAGAGAAATCTTTCGTAGCCGGTGCTGACATCGCTGCTATGAGCGTGATGACCAAGGAGCAGGGCGAGCACTTCGGTAAATTCGGCAACGATATTTTCCGCAAGATCGAAACTTTCCCGGTTCCGGTTATCGCGGCAGTAAACGGTTTCGCACTCGGCGGCGGCAATGAGCTTGCCATGAGCTGTGATATCCGTATCTGCTCGGACAATGCATTATTCGGACAGCCTGAAGTAGGTCTTGGTATCACACCAGGCTTCGGCGGTACACAGAGACTCGCACGTCTCATCGGACCGGGCAAGGCAAAAGAGATGGTATTTGCGTCCCGCAACATCAAAGCGGACGAGGCATACCGTGTCGGACTTGTAAATGCTGTTTATACACAGGAAGAGCTGATGCCGGCTGCGAAGAAGCTGGCAGGCGCTATCGCAAAGATGGCTCCGATCGCTGTAAGAAACAGCAAGAAGGCGATGAACGACGGACTTCAGACTGATATGGATCAGGCTATCGTGATCGAGGAAAAACTGTTTGGCGGATGCTTCGAGACAGAAGATCAGAAGAACGGTATGCAAGCATTCCTTGAGAAACGGAAAGTGGAGCAGTTTAACAATAGATAGTTAGTTAAATTATAGTTGTATAATTTCAGGAGGATTTGTCATGAAAGTTGGTATTATTGGTGCAGGAACCATGGGTTCCGGAATCGCTCAGGCATTTGCTCAGGTAGATGGATATGAAGTATGCCTGTGTGATATTAACGAAGAGTTTGCTTCCAACGGCAAACTGAAAATTTCCAAGAACTTTGAGAAGAGAGTAGCAAAAGGAAAGATGGCAAAAGAGGATGCAGACAAGATCCTTGCCAGAATCCATACCGGCGTTAAGACTATCTGCAGCGACTGCGATCTCGTAGTTGAGGCAGCAATCGAGAACATGGAGATCAAAAAACAGACCTTCAAAGAGCTGAGCGCTATCTGCAAGGCAGACTGCGTATTCGCTACCAACACATCTTCTCTGTCCATTACTGAGATCGGTGCAGGTCTTGACCGCCCGGTTATCGGTATGCACTTCTTCAACCCGGCTCCGGTTATGAAGCTGGTTGAGGTTATCGCAGGCTTAAACACTCCGGCAGAGATTGTTGACAAAGTTAAGAAGATCTCTGAAGAGATCGGCAAGATCCCGGTACAGGTAGAAGAGGGCGCTGGTTTCGTAGTAAACCGTATCCTCATCCCGATGATCAACGAAGCTATCGGTATCTACGCTGAGGGCGAGGCTTCTGTAGAGGGTATCGATACCGCTATGAAGCTGGGTGCTAACCATCCGATGGGACCGCTTGAACTGGGCGACCTGGTAGGTCTGGACGTTGTTCTGGCTATCATGGAAGTACTTCAGTCTGAGACTGGTGACCCGAAGTACCGTCCGCAGCCGCTTCTTAGAAAGATGGTTCGCGGCGGCAAGCTTGGCCGTAAGTCTGGCGAAGGCTTCTACAAGTACAACTAATATGTACATAAGTCTGGCTTCTTGACCAGATGAAAACATAATAGAGTACCAGATTTTTAAGAACCGCAACGGGGCGGCGCTTAAAGCCGCCTCTTAAGCGTATATAAGAAAATGATGGAGGAATAGACACATGGATTTTACATTAAGTAAAGAGCATGAAATGGCGAGAAAGTTATTCCATGACTTCGCCGAGAACGAAGTAAAACCTTTGGCACAGGAAGTTGACGAGACAGAGCACTTCCCGGAGGAAACCGTTAAAAAGATGCAGAAGCTTGGCTTCATGGGCATCCCGGTTCCGAAGGAGTATGGTGGACAGGGCTGTGATCCGTTAACATACGCTATGTGCGTTGAGGAGCTTTCCAAAGTTTGTGGTACTACCGGCGTTATCGTATCTGCACACACATCTCTGTGCTGCGATCCGATCCAGACCTTCGGTACTGAAGAGCAGAAACAGAAATACCTGGTTCCGCTTGCTAAGGGCGAGAAGCTTGGTGCTTTCGGTCTTACTGAGCCGGGTGCTGGTACAGATGCTCAGGGTCAGCAGACCAAGGCTGTATTAGACGGCGACGAGTGGGTATTAAACGGCTCCAAAGTTTTCATTACTAATGGTAAAGAGGCTGACATTTACGTTATCATCGCTGTAACAGGCGTTGTTGAAGTAAAGGGCAGAAAGAAAAAAGAGATCTCTGCGTTTATCGTAGAGAAAGGAACTCCGGGCTTCACCTTCGGTACCAAAGAGAAGAAGATGGGTATCCGTGGATCTGCTACATACGAGCTGATCTTCACAGATTGCCGTATCCCGAAAGAGAACCTGCTTGGCCAGAAGGGCAAAGGTTTCCACATCGCTATGCATACCCTGGATGGCGGACGTATCGGTATCGCTTCCCAGGCACTTGGTCTTGCAGAGGGCGCTCTTGAGAGAACTGTTGATTATGTAAAAGAGAGAAAACAGTTTGGTCGTGCTATCGGTCAGTTCCAGAACACTCAGTTCCAGCTGGCAGATATGGCTACCAAAGTTAAAGCAGCTCAGCTCCTTGTTTACAGAGCAGCCGTTGCTAAGAAGACACAGAAAACCTATTCTGTAGAAGCAGCTATGGCTAAACTGTATGCAGCAGAGGTTGCTATGGAAGTTACAACCAAGGCTGTACAGCTTCACGGTGGTTACGGCTACACGAGAGAGTACGACGTAGAGCGTATGATGCGTGATGCTAAGATCACTGAGATCTACGAGGGTACATCTGAGGTTCAGAGAATGGTTATCTCCGCTGATCTGTTAAAATAATTCAGTCTGCAGAGAAATCAGAACAATCTCAGTCCTAGAGAAAAAAGAAAAAAATAAGGAGTGAAAATACCGTGAAAATTGTAGTTTGTGTAAAACAGGTTCCGGATACCAAAGGCGGAGTTAAATTTAACCCGGATGGTACTCTTGACAGAAGCGCAATGCTGGCAATCATGAACCCAGATGATAAAGCAGGTCTGGAGGCAGCGCTTCGCTTAAAAGATCAGTATGGTGCAGAAGTTACCGTAGTTACTATGGGTCTTCCGAAGGCTGAAGAGGTTCTTCGCGAGGCTATGGCTATGGGCGCAGACAATGGTGTTCTTGTAACTGACCGTGTACTTGGTGGTGCAGATACCTGGGCTACTTCCCAGACAATCGCAGGCGCACTTCGCAACCTGGATTATGACTTAATCATTACTGGCCGTCAGGCTATCGATGGCGATACCGCTCAGGTAGGTCCGCAGATCTCCGAGCACCTTGGCCTTCCGGTAATCAGCTACGCTCAGAAGATTCGTGAAGTAAACGAAGCTGAGAAATACATCGTAGTTGAGCGTCAGTATGATGATAGATATCATGTAGTAAAAGCACAGCTTCCGTGTCTTTTAACCGCTCTTGCAGAGTTAAACGAGCCGCGTTATATGACTCCGGGCGGAATCTTTGATGCATATGCAAAAGAGATCACCGTTTGGGGCAGAAAAGATCTGAAAGATGTTGAGGATTCCAACCTTGGTCTGAAGGGATCACCGACACAGATCGCAAAAGCTTCCGATAAGGTAAGAAAGGGTGCTGGCGAGAAAGTAGAACTTGATCCGGCAGCTTCCGCAGATTATATCGTTGGCAAACTGGCAGAGAAACACATTATCTAATTATTTTATAGAAAAGAGTGGTGAATAAGATGAACAACTTAGAAGCATATAAGGGCGTATTTGTCTTTGCACAGCAGGTGGATAATGTTATCAGCAATATCGCTTATGAGCTGATTGGCAAAGGTAAAGAATTAGCAAAAGATTTAGGAGTAGAAGTAACCGCTGTTTTAGTTGGTTCTGACGTTAAGGGTCTTGCAGATCAGTTAGCAGAGTACGGCGCAGATAAGGTTATCGTTGTAGACGATCCGGAATTAAAAGAGTACCGTACAGAGCCGTACACACATGCAATCGCATCTGTTATCAAAGAGTTCAAACCGGAAATCTTCCTGATCGGTGCAACTGCAATCGGTCGTGACCTTGGTCCGCGTGTTTGCGCTAGAATCCATACAGGTCTGACTGCAGACTGTACAAAACTTGATATCGGCGATTTCCCGATGAATCCGGTTCCGGGTAGAGAGACAAAGCACAATCAGCTGCTTATGACTCGTCCGGCATTCGGCGGCAACACCATCGCTACCATCGCTTGCCCGGATTTCCGTCCGCAGATGGCAACCGTTCGTCCGGGTGTTATGCAGAAGGCTCCGAAGGAAGCTGGCAAAAAAGCTGTTGTTACTGAGTTCAATCCGGGATTCACAAAGAACAACAAATATGTTGATATTCTGGAAGTTGTTAAGGCTGTATCCAACACCGTTGATATCATGGATGCTAAGATCCTTGTATCCGGCGGTCGTGGCGTAGGAAGCCCGGAGAACTTCAAGATTCTGGATGATCTGGCAGAGGCTATCGGCGGTACCGTAAGCTGCTCTCGTGCAGTTGTAGATGCTGGCTGGAAACCGAAGGATCTTCAGGTAGGTCAGACAGGTAAGACTGTTCGTCCGAACGTATACTTTGCAATCGGTATCTCCGGTGCTATCCAGCATCTGGCAGGTATGGAAGAGTCTGACATCATCGTTGCTATCAACAAAGATGAGTCTGCTCCGATCTTCGATGTTGCTGACTACGGCGTAGTAGGTGACTTAAACAAGATCGTTCCGATGCTGACTGAGAAGATCAAAGAAGCAAAAGCAGCAGCTAAGAACAACTAATTAAAATAGGAAGAGAAATCTTCTTAGCATATAGCAGTAGAGTTTTGTATGTTTTTCTCTGATAAATATATGAGACAGCGCCGGCTGGACGGATTTACTCCACCCAGTACTCCGCAGTCCCGTGCCAGCGAGTAAAGAGAACCCTGTTTCCGAGGTGATGAACCTGGGAGGCAGGGTTTTTTTGTTTCATAGGAAATTGCGTCCTATGAAACAAAAAACGCTCCGCGAGGATGCGCACTCGCGCGAAGC
>OFMB01001259.1_pt1 | contig 12358 bp, 12 predicted proteins | sample 1541111 | NCBI WGS metagenome assembly OFMB01 (sample SAMN04209241, study PRJEB22552) | human gut metagenome | biome: gut; material: feces | host: Homo sapiens | place: USA: Oklahoma
ATACTTGGCTGGAGACGGCCCGGAAAAATAGGTAGCGCCAACACAAACGGACATCCTTTCGGATGTCCGTTTTCTTTTCGCCCGCCAGTTCGGGCGTCCTTTGTGCCAGCATTAGAAAGCAGCCGGAAACGCTTTAGCGCATTTCCGGCTGCTTTTGCTAAAATGATAGGGTACAGATTCTGCCGCGCTTTGGTTGTTTTTCGGGGACGAAATATGCCTTTTCACTGCCGGATTGGAGGACTTCCTGATTAATGAAAAGAAAGATCCAATTTTCTGATAAAGCTGCAAGCATTGATTATACCGCCTTTAGTCGAGTGGATTAGAACATAGCGCGATTCTTACGCACAAACATCCACTTCACAAAATTCAGCGAGCCGATGCCAAGACCCAATGAGAACAGCAGCAGAATTGCCGAAAGAAGGAACGGCAGCAGCGTCTGATCCGCGGCGGGGAGAAGTAGCTTTGCCGCAAAGAGACCGACTGTGCCGCCGATGACCGGTAGAGCCATGGACACAGGACCGTCAGCGGATGCAGAGTATTTGCCGCATCGGATGCTGCGGCGTACCGCCAGCGCCATGCCGGCGATTCCGAGGAGCAGAATAAGCAGAAGAACAAGCTGCACAGGCCAACGCGCTCCCGCCGCTCTGCGCAGCACCTGATAGGAGAGAACGTTGCATACAAGGGCATGATAGGTATATGTGACCGCATCGCACAGAAAGCGCGAGGCTATTTCAGTTGGATGGTGCCTGATTAACCGGAGAAACAGGCCGGTGACGGCTGAAATGCACAGGAGCATCACAGCGCCAGCCGCGATCCGGTGTCCGCTCATGGCGCACGGGATCCATGCTGCTGCCCATATAAAGAGCAGCCGCTTGATGCACTGCACCCGGCTGAACGGGGTATAGCCGTAATGGACGAAGGCACACACTTCACTGTTGTTCTGACCCATAGCGATTTGCTCCCAAGTAATGCTTTTCCGGCAATATGCCGCACCGTCTGCCCGGTATGGGCGTGCGAATGAGAGAAGTTCTGAGAATATTATATAGTCTTTGCGTGTGCTTGGCAATGGGGAACAGCTGCGCCGCCGCTGTGATGCGCAAACTGGAAAATGCACCGGATGTGTGATATAATAAGACCCACCAATCGGGATTTGTGGAGGTTTTGCCGGATGGATGCGCAAAATGTACTTTCTGCAAAAAATCGGAGTGAATTTCGCAGCTGGCTTGCGGGAAATTCGCAAATTGCAAGCGAGTGTTGGGTCACTGTAAAGCGCGGCAAGCCCACAGATGAAACAGAATTCTGGTATATTGACGCTGAGGAAGAGGCACTTTGTTTCGGCTGGATTGACAGCAATCATAAATTGATAAACGGTGTGCGGATGCAGTGCTTTATCCCCAGAAAGAAAAACAGTCCGTGGACAGAGCTGAACAAAGAACGTGTGCGCAGACTGGAAAAGCTCAGCCTTATGACGGATGCGGGGCGCGCGGTTCTGCCCGCTATGGGCGTACGCAGCTACAAATTGGACGCCGATGTGGAAGCTGCACTGAAGCAGGCGCGCGTATATTCCAAGTTCAAGACATTTCCAGCGCTGTATCAAAGAACACGCGGCTATAATGTTTCTTTTTATAAGAAGCGCGCCCCTGAAACCTACGAGAAAATGCTTGCACGGCTGATTTCCGAAACGAAACAAGGAAAAATGTTTGGTGAGTGGAATGATTATGGAAGATTATTAAACTACTAAGGTCCGGTTTGCCGAATCAAATCGCATGTACATCGCCGATTGGGTTTCTTATGAGAATCAACCGGATGCTATGACTGACCGCTTCGGCACGGATGTGACTCTGTAAAATTCATGATGAAAGGAGTGTGCCCGCATGGCCTATAGTGAGCTCATTAAAAACTTTGAAAAAGTCAGAGCCTATATGCGTGAGTTTTATGTGTATGGCTTTAAGAGCAGAACAGAATATGATGCCAAGAGTGCACGCTCCTATGATGATGAGCGCCGCAGGCTGGAGAGTTGGTTGGGGGATTACATGCACTTCACGCAGACACCGGAAGGAAAGAACGTTTTCCTGTCGGTGGATAGCCGCGTGACCCGGAAGAACCCATTCTATAAGGCGTGGAAGGCCAAGAGCTTTACGGATGGAGACATCACACTGCATTTTGCGATTTTTGATATTCTCTATGATCCCAAAACGAAAATGACGCTTACGGAGCTGATTGCGGAGATCGATCAGCGGCTGTCATCCAGTATGGCCTTTGATGAGTCTACCTTGAGAAAGAAACTCAAGGAGTATGCCGAAGAGGGTATCATTCGGATGGAGAAAACCGGACGGAAGGTTCTCTACAGCAGAGCTCCGGATACGGACATCACTGCCTTGCGTGATGTGATCGACTTCTTCAGCGAGGTGGCCCCGTGCGGCGTTATCGGCTCATTCCTGCAGGACAGGCAGCCGAAGCACCCTGAGCTGTTTTCCTTTAAGCATCACTACATAACGCAGGCAATGGATAGTGATGTAATGGCCACACTGTTTGAGGCTATTCACGGCCATCGCTACATCACCGTTGACAATTTGGGCAAACATTCAAACGAAGTCAGAACGGTTCGGTTAGTCCCACTCAAGCTCTACATAAGCGCCCAAAACGGAAGACAAAACCTTTTGGCCTTTCACGAAAAAGCCAATCGCTTGAATTCCTATCGCTTGGACTATATGTCCAACATCAGGATTGAAGATGAGATTTGCGAAAAGTTCGATGCGCTGCGCGGCGCACTCAGCAAGGCTGAAGCCCATATGTGGGGTGTGAACTGCAAATGGAATATCAAACATACCGAGCATGTGGAGTTTGAAATAAAGATTGAAGACGATGAGCAGTTTATTGTCCGCCGGCTGGAGAGAGAAAAACGCTGTGGGTGTGTAGAGAAAATCGACGACAACCACTACCGATATGTTGCAGAGGTATTTGACACAACAGAAATGTTGCCGTGGATACGCACATTTATCTCCCGCATTACGAGAATGAGCTTCTCAAATCGAACGGCTGAAAACAAATTCAAGGCAGACATTCAGGAAATGTGCCGTATGTATGGGCTTGACGGAGGTGCCGCACAATGATTTTCAGTGAGTTATACTCCGCCTATTACAATACGGTCGCAAAAATCATGGAAGCCGCGTTTAATCCCGAAGCAACCGAGAAGGATCTGCAGCGCTGCGTTATGGAAGAAGCGTTTTCCGAGAGCGTCCTGACCATACTTCCTGCGCTGAAGTCAGGGAAATGGCCGCTGCTTCATGAGGATCTTTCCCCTGTTCTGCTGCACAAACCCACCATGCCCCTGACCAATCTGGAAAAGCGCTGGCTGAAGGCGATTGCAGAAGATCCCCGTGTCAAGCTGTTCGGCGTCAAGTTCCCCGAGCTTAACGATGTGGAACCGCTCTTCACGAGGGATGACTATAAAATCTACGACCAATACAGTGACGGAGATCCTTTTGAGGACGAGGCGTACATAGAGCATTTCAGGCTGATGCTTTCCGCTATACGGAGTGAGCGCCCTGTTCAAATGACTATGGTGAACCGTCACGGCAGGAAGGTGCGGGTACGCTTTTATCCCAAAGGATTTGAGTATTCGGTAAAGGACGACAAGATCCGTATATTGGCTGCCGGGTGTAAGTTCAGGCAATTCAATCTCGGGAGAGTTGTAAACTGCGACTTTTATAATGGGAATGGCCCGTGGAATGAGGAGCCTAAAGCAGAGCGCCGGAAGGATCTCACCTTGCTGATCACAGATGAGCGCAATGCACTGGAGAGAGCCGTGCTGCACTTTGCGCATTTTGAAAAGCAAGCAGAGCGAACAGACGATGGCCGATATATCCTGCGGCTGAAGTATTACGAGAATGACGAGACTGAAATCGTGATCCGCGTGCTGTCCTTTGGCCCGTATGTTAAGGCTTTGGAGCCGGAGGGCTTCGTAAATTTAATAAAAGAACGACTGATTTCTCAAAAAAGCTGCGAACTCAAGTGAGTTCGCAGCTTTTTTTCCGTGAAATACCTGCATCTGATTCGTATAATTTACTTGTAAGATGCAGATGCCGAAAAACTGCATCTTGAAAAGGCACCAACAGCAACGACGAATAGCTAAGAGGTTATAGCAGATGATTCATAATCATCGTTCGCGGATCCGAATCCCGCTTCAAATGGTGCCTTGTTTTTGTGAAAGACGCGAACAGCGATTATATATCTTATGTTACCGAAACATTAACTGGATAACCGGAGATTGCTGCCGGGCAAACATTGGTGAGGTGAAATCCCTCGCATGTATTAAAAAAGAGCGCGTCTTGTATAAAGGCATGGGCAAGGCGGGCGGCCGGTAATTCGGTGGCGGCCGGGAGCAATCCCGGTCGCCTTACTTATTTCACACAGGAGGTTTTCAGATGAATCATGCGGAACGATACGAACACCTGGTCAACAAGATGGCTGCCATACGCTGGAGGGGCAGTGATTTGGACGCTTCCTATCATGCTGCGCTTTTCCTGATGGCTTCCCATCCGGCCCTTTTTAAGAAAATGGATCGCTACCTCTGCCCGGAGGGAATCGACTTTACCAAGATGATGCGGAAAGAGGAATTTGAATATGACTGGATGAAGATGACGGCGGATGCTGCCCGCAATCTCTTTTCCTGGAACAGCAAGTGTGCTGCGACCCCCTTTGAGATTTCACGGATGCCTGCCCCGGCGATTCGGGCGCTCTTTACGGCCTGCTTTATCGCCAATGGGGACTACATGGTATCTGTCCGGGAAAATGACAAAGGAGAAAAGGTGTTTGAAATTGACGACAGCGCCGGTAAACGGCGGGAGGCGTTCAATCTGCAAATGGAGCAGATGATGGAAGCCCCCGGTATGGAACCGGACTGATTATGGAGGTGATTTTTTGGCTGTTGATCCGTTGACTGCAAAAATTCTGGCAAAGGTAGCTATGCAGGCGGCTACCGACTCCGAGAGCCGGAAAAGAATCCTGTTTATGATCCTGGCCCCGGTTCTGGGGCTTTTGCTTTTAATTGCCTTCATCCTGTACCTCATCACCAGCCCCTTTTCCGTGCTGTCCCAATGGCTGATTGGAGATGAGGTAAGCGTGGTGGAGGATGGAGAGTTCTCTATCCTTTACTGCATGGCCCGCTATCCTGGGCGTGTGTTCAGCCGGGAGCAGCTCTACAATGCAGCCTGGGGCGAGGACTATGAATTAGGCACCAACACCGTAGACAACACGATCTGGCGCCTGCGGAATAAACTGGAGCCTGACCCCAAGCACCCCACCTACATCAAGACCGTTTTTCGGGTGGGATACAAAATTGAAAAATAGGGACAAAAAGCGCCGGACGCTATGGCTATTGCCTACGCATCCGACGCTCTTTTTTATTTTCCTACACTAAGGCTACCAATAACACTATTGGGGGGCAAAAAGCCAGAGATTCAAATAAATTTTTAATAGAGGTGTCCAAAACCCCAGTATAATTTCGTTACAAGGATTAAAAGAAAAATGAGGAAATTTTACATTTCTCGATGAAGTCCTGATGATTTCTCCAAGATAAACTCTTACTGTGACAGTCTACCCATCCCCTGGGGAAAAGTGAGGTGAGGTCGATGAGGGGCTGCAAAAACCGAATCATACATAATCAGCATATACGGCGGTCTTTATCTTATGGATAAGGGCCGCCTTTCTTTATGCTATCGACAAATTCCGAGGGAAACCGTCAAGATTTCCTATATTTAGAACTCACAATTAAAAATTATCAGCAAAGGCGGCAGCGTAGAACTGCCACATTGATGGAAGAAAGGGGATGATGCCAGCCGCCTGTGTGCCGTCCGCATAGCAGCGGACAAGGAGTAACAGTGCTATGGATCGGAAAATCCACAGCATTGAGAAGTTGCTTTTTGTCCCACATCAACGACACACGGCTTTCAATGGACAAATTTCAATAGGCGTTGGTCTGCGTTTTTGTGTGCGAGAGTTTTCCCCAAGTGGGGACAAACCCCCGCCTGCCGGTGCTGACTGCCCTATTGGACTTCTCAATGCACATATCCAGAAAGCGGCTGATTTTGTATTCCGATACAAGGTCGGCCGCTTTCATTTAAGGTTCCCCGAACAAAGGATTAGGGGGCCGCCACCTCCGATTTGTTTTCCACAAAAAACAAATCGGAGGTAACAGAGGTGCAAAATTATCGCAAAAGCGACTATGCGATAAACAAAAACAGTCCAAATATTGTTTATCGCTTTCATAACGAAATCATAGAAATCACACTGGAGGATTATCTGAAGGAGAACCCTGACAAAACGGAACATGACTTTGTAGAGCTGAAGGCCCTGTCCGATCAAATCTACTATGAGCAGGATCGGGCAGAAAACGCCCAGACCCGCAAGGATGTTTCAATTCATGGTCTGGAGGAAACGGTGCATTGTGCTACTCGCTCACTGGACGAAGAATGGGAAGAACGAATTGTGGACATACAGAACCGCAAGTATGCCTGGAAAGCCCTGGAGCAGCTTTTTACAGTAGGTGCATTGACCGAGGTTCAGAAACGGCGGTTCCGGCTTCATGTTTTTCAGGGACTCTCTACCCGGCAGATTGGTCGGATGGAAGGGACAAGCCATCAAGCTGTTGCCAAGTCCCTGAACCTGGCGATTGCCAAATTGAAAAAATATTTTTCGGCACAGGGTTGACACCCCTGCGGTTTCAGGACGATAGGTGAAAGGCATTCTTTCGAGTGATCTCCTTTCGCCTGTACCTTGACAACCGCATACTCATTCATCAGTAACATCCCCCTTTCCAGTGCGAGGAGCAAAAGCCGATTCAGGGGCCGCGCCATGATATACGGACATGATGAGCAGATCCCACCTGATTATCATAATTGGTCTTGCATACAATCTTGTCCCGTATGAGCGAGTAACGGCAGCCTGTAAAAACCGGGCAGCACCCGGCGCGGCCATGACCGGAAAGGGGTATAATGGTACTCCTGTCCAGCCACAGCCCTGCTTAAGATCAGAGTAGTCCATAACATTTGGAAACCATCTGGTTGCAGGATCACGCAATGGGGGCAGCTCGGAGAGATCCTCGGAGGGGTGAGATTCCCGTGGGCCGGTTCGCTGCCGGTCGCTGATGACTTCCCAATATGTGCGGGGTGTCAAGGACAAATGGCACATAGCAAGAAAACAAATCGGATTTTGTATTTCGCCGGAAATGGGGCAGGTCTTATGGCCTGCCCTGTTTCCGGCTTACTTAATATTCAGGAGGTCAGTTTATGCGAAAGGCTATCCGGCGTGGTGATCTGTTCTATGCAGACCTGAACCCGGTGGTCGGCTCCGAGCAAGGCGGCATCCGTCCTATCCTTGTTATCCAAAATGATGTAGGAAATCACTTTAGTCCTACCGTTGTCGCGGCAGCCATCACCAGCAGAAAAGCGAAGAACAGTCTGCCTACCCATATTCTTCTGGAGAATGTGCCGGGGCTTGCGCCTACCTCTCTGCTTCTGTTGGAACAACTGCGGACAATAGACCGGAAGCGGCTCCGTGGTTACATTGGGCGTATCAGCAAAGAAAAAATGCTGGAGGTAGATGCAGCCCTGGCAATCAGCATCGGCATAGGATACCCCAACGAAAGGAGGACTCACAATGTATGAAAATGACGGCGGCCTACTCTCTCCCAGAGATGCCTACCGATTGATGTTAAAAGACTACCCGGATGTGATGGACATTGGCCAAATGTGTGAGGCGCTTGGCGTCAGCACAAAAACCGGGTACAAGCTGCTTAAAGATGGAAAAATCGAGTACCTGAAAATTGGACGGGCTTACCGTATTCCCAAAGCCCACATTCTTCGCTATTTGAAAATCACCTGCTCCACTTTGGCGGAGTAGCAGGATATGGTGTCGATCTTCACCGGATAGACGCAGAAAGTTAACAATTCTGACGCTGATTTACCTGGAGTTTTGTTCTGTCCGATGATACAATAAAGGTGTCATTGGTAGGTGAACTCAATACCGCAAAAGGAGGAACAGATCAGTATGCCAGCGGTACACCTGCAAGGAAACAGCAAACTAATCTCCGGCCATGTGGCCGAGAAAAAAGGGTATCTCTATTGGGTTCTGAACCTTACCGATGAGAACGGCAAGAGAAAGCCCAAATGGATTCCCACCCATAAGAAAGTCAAGGGCAACAAGACCTGGGCAAACAATATGCTTCCCACCATCCGAAAGGAATGGACGGAAAAGCTGCTTCAGGAGGCTACGGCCTCACAGCAGTCGGCTTCTCCGTCTGGCCCGTCATCCGCAGAGATTTCCTTTGTGGATTTCCTGTATCAGTGGCTTGAGTACAAGTACAAGTCTGCTACCGGACGGGTGATGGACAGCAAGCCCATCGAACTCTCGACCTATTCGGGATACGAACAGCAGCTTAATAACCCCATCGCCCCGTATTTCCGAGAGCATCCTGTCGCCCTTTGTGACCTTACCAAACAAGATATTCTCGCTTTTTATGAGAAAGAATTGGAACGGGTCAAGCCGACCACCGTTAAACATTACCACGCTCTGATTCATGGGGCGTTGAATTATGCGGTTGACAAAAATCTGATTCCAAGCAATCCGGCTGACCGGATTATCATTTCCAAGCCTGAACCCTTCAAGGGTGACTACTACTTGGATTCGGAAGTCCTGAATCTGTTTGAAGTCATCAAGGGGCATAAGATCGAACTGGTAGTTCTTCTGACTGCTTTTTACGGCCTGCGCCGCAGTGAGGTTATCGGTCTGAAATGGAGTGCCTTTGACTTCAACCATAACTGCTTCTCCATCCGGCATACGGTAACAACTTGCAATGTAAAGGGAGAACGGGTCACGATTAAGAAGGACAAGGCAAAAAACAAATCCAGTCTGCGGACTTATCCATTGATTCCTTTTTTGAAAGAGCGGTTGCTGGAGGCCAAGAAACAGCAGGAAGAAAATCGCAAGCTGTGCGGGCGTTCCTACAACAAAGAATATCTGGGATATGTCTGTGTCGATGTGATCGGCAATCTTATTAAACCAAACTATGTGTCCTCAACCTTTGGGAAGTTGCTTGCCAAGAACAATTTACGGCACATTCGTTTCCACGATCTTCGCCATACCTGTGCCTCGCTTTTGCTGGCCAACGGTGTTCCGATGGAACAGGTAAAGGAGTGGCTGGGACACAGTGAGATCTCAACAACGGTGGATATTTACGGGCATCTACAATATGCCACGAAAAAACAATCCGCCGCAGCCATTGAGCAGGACATTGTGGCGCCCATGCTGCAAAACCTATCGGCGGTTTCTCCATAAAAAGGAAAGAGGTCTACCAGCTTTTCGCTGGCAGACCTCATGGCGGAGATGGAGAGATTCGAACTCTCGCGCCGGTTTTGAGCCGACCTACCGCATTTCGAGTGCGGACCCTTCAACCGCTTGGGTACATCTCCAAATTTATGTTATATCCCTGGTCCCGAGCCGCCGAGCAATTCAGCCGGTGGAAATCGGGAAGAACAACAGGATAGAACAAGCAACATTATTCAATTTGAACTCGGCTGGAACCCGCATGGTTCCAATGGTTTCAGCCGTTTGGCACTCCGCATAGGAAACCTGATTTCGAATCATTACACCAACTCGGATGATGACGGAAAATCAGGGACGATAGCGGTAACTACGGAACCCCAAAACACACCTCTCAAAGTGGCCTTCGGATGGCTGCTCTCATTATAGCCATTTTCCCGCAAAATTCAAGCCGTGGAAATAGGGAAGAACAACAGGATAGAACAGACCCCATTTCACGATTTGAACTTGCCCGCAAACCCGCATGATTACTGGCTTTTCGGTGGTGTGGACTTCCAAACTGGAAACATGATTTCGAGTGTCGCACCTTCGACCTCTCGGACAACTCTCCGTATATCTCAAGTGTAATCCTTGCTCCGGAAGAATGCAAGAAAAACACGCAAGAACGATATGAAATTGTGAAATCCGAACCCGCGCAAAGCCCTGTGCGGCGGACATTTTCAGCGGAAGAAACGGCCGGAGCTTCCAAAAATTTCGAGTCAGTCCCGTTATGACCACTTCGATACCGCTGTGTATTTGGCTTACTGATCCGCAGATTCAGCCTTAATAGTATAGCATGTTTCTCCGGCGGGTGCAACTGTTTTTCTTGTTTTACGCGAAATTTTTCCTGCGGAAGGGGAGAGAAGGCGGGCACTTTCCGGGAGATTCCGGCGGGGAAGAAAAAAGCCCGTCACAGAGTGATAATTTTTCATAAAAGTGATAGTTTTTGCGTAAAGAATGGTTGCTTTCTGCGTACTTATTTGTTAGTATATTAACGGTGTATATTTTGGAGTAAATCTTTTGACAATCAGGAGGAAAAAATTCATGCGCAACATCAAGTGCGGCGTAGCCGACATTCGCAAGCGGGTCTTTGCCGAGGTGGCAAGACTTGCCTATGAGGATGGGGATTACTACAGCCGGATGGAGAAGCTGCCCTATGAGATCATGCCCGGAGAGGTTGGGAAGCTCCGGGAGTCGATCTTCTTGGAGCGCGCCATCATTGGCGAACGGATCCGTCTGGCTATGGGCCTGCCCCTGCGCGACGTTACGGAGCACAACCTGCTCTCCGACGGAGTGGAGGAGAGTGCGATCGCGGAGAAATACTACGATCCGCCGCTGATCAACATCATCAAGTATGCCTGCAACGGCTGTACGCCGACTCATTTTGAGGTGACGAACGCCTGTCAGGGCTGTCTGTCCAAGCACTGTTCCTATAACTGCCCCCGCGGCGCCATCACGTTCAACCACGGGAAGGCCGAGATCGACCAGACGAAGTGCATCAAGTGCGGCAAGTGCAAGAACGCCTGCTCCTATGGTGCGATCATCCGCTTTACCCGCCCCTGCGAGGAGGCCTGCGGCATGGATGCCATCGGCCGCGACGAGCACGGCCGCGCGGAGATCAACTACGACAAGTGCGTCAGCTGCGGCATGTGCCTTGTCAACTGCCCGTTCGGCGCCATCGTCGACAAGGGCCAGATGTTCCAGGTGATCCACGCCATCAAGCGCGGCGACAAGGTCATCCCCATCATCGCCCCGGCCTTCTGGGGTCAGTTCGGCGACAAGGTGACCGCCGGTCAGCTCAAGACCGCGATGGAGATGCTCGGCTTCTGCGGCATCGAGGAGGTCGCCATCGGCGCCGATCTCTGTGCCATCGAGGAGGCGGAGGAATTCCTGGAGTCCGTTCCGGAAAAGCAGCCGTTTATGGGTACATCCTGCTGCCCGGCGTGGTCCGTGATGGCCAAGACGGAGTTCCCCGGCTTCGCGCCCTACATCTCTATGACGATGACCCCGATGGTGCTGACGGCGCGTCTCGTCAAGCGCCGCAACCCCGGCTGCCGCATCGCATTCATCGGCCCGTGCGCCGCGAAGAAGCTCGAGGCCAGCCGCCGCAGCGTCCGCAGCGAGGTGGACTTCGTTCTGACGTTTGAAGAGCTGCGCGGGATGTTTGAGGCGAAGGATATTGACCTTGAAAAGGTGGAGGACAGTCCCTCGCACCATGAGGCGTCCGCGCCCGGCGTGGGTTTTGCCGCCGGCGGCGGCGTGGCGAAGGCGGTTGAGGACGTCATTCACCGCCTGCACCCGGAGGTGGAGGTCAAGACCATCACGGCCGACGGCCTGCGCGAGTGCCGCCAGATGCTGCGCATCGCCCGCACGGGCAAGTACGACGGTTATCTGCTCGAGGGGATGGCCTGCCCCGGCGGGTGCATCGCGGGTGCCGGTACGATCCAGCCGCTCGAAAAGTCCCGCCGCTCGCTCGAGAAATACAAGTCCGCGGTGTCGATCGAGAATCCGCTCGACACGGAGTATATCGAGGACATCTCCATGATCCACGAGGATAGCGAGGATTGGGACGTGACAAACCGTCACTAAGAGACTATATATGCGGAAATCAAAAAATTCCGGTGTGGGGAGGGCTGCTTCCCCATACCGGAATTCTTTTATCCTTTGAACGGTAAAAGTTTTTTGCGAAAAGACTTGACTTTACATCTATTATAGAGTTTATAATACTACAGCAAAGTGTAAAAGAGCACCGCAGCTGCGGTGCGTTCCGGATATATCCGGAGGATAAACGAACGGAGGAAACCGACTATGAAATTCGTCGTAGAGAAGGAAATTTTCGAGAAGCTGCCGACGGCCTGCTTCGGTGTCGTCGTGGCAAAGGGCATTGACAACGGCAAGAGCTATCCCACCGTCGACGCGCTGCTCGACGAGAGTATCGCCGCGGCCGCCGCCCATTTCGAGGGCAAGAAGGTCAAGGAGGAGCCGGAGATCCTGCCGT